>QWCE01000138.1_pt1 | contig 130943 bp, 139 predicted proteins | sample 1972531 | NCBI WGS metagenome assembly QWCE01 (sample SAMN09866716, study PRJNA288562) | Human gut metagenome isolate term4_stool, whole genome shotgun sequencing... | reverse complement strand
ATGAAGGATATCCACCTTTACGAAACGGTAGTGTCTCTGCGTGGTGCATTGAACCAAACCAGCGAAGCGCAGATGGACGCTCTGGTGGCTGAGCTCTGCATGGAGTAGGCGGCGAGTCTGGCTTCGTCTGTCCGCCCGATGCCTCAAAAGCAAAACATCGTCGCTGAAAACGCAAAAACATCTCTATTGTCTTGTCTTCACATCAAGAGACTACAAAAAAGATGTAGCCTGCAAAAACCCCGATTTTATCGGGGTTTTCTTCGTTTCCGGTATTCGCTTCAGAGAGCCGAAAATGTTTTTTGACAAGAGGAAGCGGCTGCCGACGCTTTTATGCGCCGGCAGCCGCTCTTGGATTTTCCATTATTTAAGTTAGTCGATGAGTCCGCTTTCCTTTAGCAGAATCTCAATATCGGTGCCCTTGACCTTCTTTAGGACGATCTTAAGCACTTCCTTCTCCTTGAAGGACAGAGGCGCCTCACTGATAGGCTTTTTATCGATGGCGTAATAGCAGGCACGCAGCAGTTCCCGCACATCGTACTTGCTGCCCCACACCTCCGGCACGCCGCGGTCAATGTCCAGCAGGGTGTAGACCGACTCCATGCCGGTACGCATGGAATACTCGGTGGTGAAGATGGTGTCACGGGGCGTCTCGGCAAACTGGCCGATGAAGGCGAAGTTCACGGCGCCGTCGGGCACGACCTTGGGCCGATCGGATTCCTTGCGGGGCTGGAAGAAGGCATTGATATAGGGCATGAAGCAGGTGGTGGTGTTGCAGGCATCGTGTGCCAGTGCATGGATCTTTTCGGTGGGCACACCGATGTGGTACAGCCACTCGCGGCAGACCTCCTCACCGGTACAGTTGCGCATAGCCTTCTTCACGAAGTTGCCTTCCTTGTTGGTATTGAGTGAATACAGCCACACAAGCACCATATTCTTGTCCTGGGACTTGAACTGAGGTTGGCGGTTGATGGTCCAGGAGAGATACCAGTTATCGGTGCTGTCCTTGACCGTGACGATGCCGCCGGTGGTCACCTTACCGGAACGGGGGTCACGCTTACAGATATTCATGATGTGCTGAATGATCTCCTCGTTGGAGGTAGCTACCGTGGCGCTCATCCAGTTGGTGGCGTCTACATCGGAGCAGAATTTGTCCGGATTGCCGTACTCACCGTGCTCAGCCTGGGCAGCAATGGCCTTCCACATATCCCAGGACTCACCGTATCCGTTTTTCACGCCGGACAGGTCCGGTGCATGGGTCTGATCGCCATAGCAGGAGGTATCGGTGCAGCAGCCGTTGGTGATGAACACAAGGTCGTCCTCGATGAGGTCAATGGTTTGCTCCTGACCGTCCTTGACATAGACGATCTGACGGGCGATCTTCTTGTCACCCACGGTTTCGATGATGACATTCTTCACATCCATGCCGTATTCGATGCACACACCATGAGACTCCAAATATTTCACCAGCGGCAGGATCATGCTCTCATACTGGTTGTATTTGGTAAAGCGCAGGGCGCTGAAATCGGGCAGGCCGTCGATGTGGTGGACATAGCGGCACAGGTACCGCTTCATTTCCAGAGCACTGGACCAGCGCTGGAAGGCGAACATGGTCTGCCAGTACAGCCAGAAGTTGGTGCTCCAGAAGGAATCCGGCAGCACATCGGAGATCTTTTTGTCCTCCAGATCCTTTTCCGGGGTCATAAACAGCTTGGACAGCGCCATGGCAGAGTCCTTATCCAGCTTGAACTGCTTGTCGGTATGGGCATCCTCGCCGCAGTTTATGCTGGCACGGCACAGAGAGTAGTTGGGGTCGTGCTTATTGAGCCAATAATACTCATCCAGCACGGAAACACCCGGCGTCTCGATGGAGGGTACATCCCGGAAGGTGTCCCACATGACCTCAAAATGGTTATCCATCTCGCGGCCACCGCGCATGAAGAAGCCCTTGGTAATGTCCTTGCGGCCGTCGCAGCTGCCTCCGGCCAGGTCCAGCTTTTCAAATACATGGATATGTTCGCCCTTCATCTGCCCGTCGCGCACCAGATAGAAGGCGGCGGTCAGGCCGGCCAAGCCGGTGCCGATGATATAGGCCGACTTTTTATCTACATCCTTGGGCTTTTCGGGATGGGCAAAGGCTTCATAAGTTCCTGCAGAGTAATACATAACAAATACCTCCTGTGTTTTTTTCTTTTTATGCCCTTATTATACCCTTTGCCTTCGGGTTTACCATAAACAGAAAAAGCTCCGCGATAAAAGTTTTATCACGGAGCCGAAATGTGTAAAAAGTTTTATCAAATTCATTAAAATGATAAAATAGGACTGCCCAGCAAGGGGCGATAGGCAGGGCGGGGGCGTCCTGCGACGATAGGATCAGAGCTTAAATCGAGACAGGCCCTCTGCCATGGAGCCTTTGATCAGCTTGGCGAGCCGGTCCACGAGCTGCTGCGGGTCCTCCCGCATATCATCCTTGATCCAGTCCAGCATGAGCCCTATAAATATATAGGAATAGATCTGGGCAATAAACTGCCTGTCCTCCGTCCGGACGGTCATTTCGCCTGCTTCCTCATCGACCACATCCAGCAAAAGCCGGTCTACAAGGGGCTGCAGGTATTTTTCGACCTGCTCTTTGTGGACGCAGCGGTAAACATTCAGGATAAACGGCTTGTTCGCCTGTACCGCCTCAAAAATCTGCAGCAGACCCTGCTGCCATGTTTCGTAAGTCTTATTCTCGTCCAGGGCCCGCTTGGCATCCTCCAGGCAGGACCATTCCACCAGGTCGTAAATATCCTTAAAATGATAATAGAAGGTCATGCGGTTGATGCCGCAATCATCGGCTATGTCGCCCACCGTGATTTTGGTCAGCGGCTTTTTCAGCAGAAGATTTTTCAGCGACTGCTCCAAGGCCCGCTTTGTAACCTGTGACATAGGGCTTTCCACCTCCGGAAGATTACTTGTAATACGGAAAATACTTTCCATGCCCAATTTTACCATAATCGAATCTAAAATTGTAAACGAAAACAAAATTTTTGAAAATCTTTTTACGGGATGAAGGGCAAGAAAGCACTGCGCCGAGATCGTAAAACTTCGATTATAGAAAAAACAAGTGGAAATTATTCCCGAAATACGCTACAATGATTGTGCCGCCGGTTGGCAGGGGTGGGCATGGTTTATGGGCAGAAGCGCCCCTCACCTGCCGGACACGGTATCCCTATGAAACACGAGGTGACCTCATGAAAAAGACCCAGCAGGAAAAGCTCCAGGCCCGGCAGATAAATCCACCCAACGGCCTTCTTTACAGCGGCCTTATGCAGATCGTGAAGCTGCTGAACCGTCAGATCCACACCACCTTTCACTTTAAGGCCGATCCCCGGCAGGACAGCGGCCCCTATGTCATTATCAGCAATCATGCCAGCCGCGTGGACTATCAGTTTACCGGCCCGGCCTGTTATCCCCGGAAGCTGAATTTTGTGGTGGGATACAATGAGTTCATGCGTTTTCCCATCTGCCTGATCCTCAAGTGGGCCCAGGCCATTCCTAAGAAAAATTTCACCCCGGACCTGTACTGTATGCGCCAGATGCGCCGGGTCATCCAGCAGGGGGGCTGCCTGTGCCTTATGCCCGAGGGCATGAGCTCTATTACGGGTATGGCTCAGCCGGTGATGATCGGTACGGGTAAGTTTCTGAAAATGCTGGGGGTGCCGGTGTACTATACCAAGGTTTCCGGCGGCTATCTGACCTATACCAAGCACTGCCTGGACCGACGGGTGGGACGGGTCGAGGTGACGGTGGACCGTATGTTCACCGCAGAGGAGCTGAAGGACTTGCCCGCCCAAGCGGTGGAGGATACCATGAACCGTCTCCTGGCCCACGACGACTATATCTGGAACCGGGAGGCCAAGGTGACTTTTGACGGAAAGGGACAGATGGCCAAAAACCTAGACACACTGCTGTACCTGTGCCCCAAGTGCGGCGCCCTGCATCAGATGGAGTGCTGCGGCAATCAAATGCGCTGCACCGCCTGCGGTAATACCGTGGAGGTGGATGAAAAGTACAACCTTCGTCCCGTGGGTTCGGAGAGCCAATGCCCAGAGCTTATCAGTGACTGGGTGCTGCTGGAGCGGAAAAAAGCGGAGGAGGATGTAAAGGACCCTGCCTTTACATATAGCGGTCATGTTCGGGTAGGGATGCTTCCTGCCTATAAGACCCTCCGAGGGGAGCACACCTCTGAAATTTGTGGGGAGGGCCAGCTCAGTTTGGATCGCTCGGGCTTGCACTTTGACGGCACCGTGAAGGGCCGGCCCTATGCCTTTCACCTGACCACGGACCAGGTGCCTACCTTCGGAATGTGTACGGATATTTCTCGGTTTTATACCTTCGTAGACGGGGAATTTATCGAGTTTTATCCGGAGGGCCGGGATGTGCTTCGCTGGGACCATCTTACAGAGGAGATGCACCGCATAAACGGCGGCAAATGGCAAAATACTCCCTATCGGCATTGCAAGTAATTGCAAGTAAAAGAAGGCACACAGGCGATAACCCTGTGTGCCTTTATAAAATGCAGGAGAAGCTTAACCGACAGGCTCATGGGACTTGCCCAGAGCCATGATGGGGATGGTGACCAAAATCAGGAAGAAGCCCAGCAGATCCAGCCAGGAAAAGGTGGTATTGAGAAACAGCACGGAGATAATCACAGAGCCTATGGGCTCTACGGAGGAGAGTACGCTGCCCACCAGGCTGCCCACGATGCTGCACCCGGACTGGAACAGGCTGAAGGAGAGCACCGTACCCAGGATGATGACGCAGGTCATGAGCAGGAAGAGCTTGCCGCTGAACTGCACGCCCTGGATGTGCCAAGGACGGAAAAACAGCAGCATCACCACACCGCCGATGGTCATGCCCCAGCCGGTGATGGTAAGCACATGGTACTTCTGCATCAGCTTTCGGGGGGAAACGGTATAAAAAGCGAAGCACACCGCACTGATAAGGCCCCAAACCGCACCCTTGACCGGTACGGCCAGGGTGGTGAGGTCGAAATGCGTTACGCAGGTAAAGGCACCCAGCACCACCAGCGCTACGCTGCACAGCTCATAAGGGCGCGGATTCTTGCGGGTGGCAATGGCGGTCCAGAGTAAAATAACCACGGGGCTGCAATAGGATATGACCGTGGCAAAGGCTACATTGGCGTACTGCACAGAGCTGTAATAGCTATACTGACACAGAGCGGAGCCCAGCAGGGAGAACACCAGCAGGGAGGGCCAGGCCTCCTTGTGCCGCAGGATCTCCAGGGGCTTATTTCCCACAATGGCGGCTACGGCGAGAGTGATCAGTCCGCCAATAAAAAGGCGGATGGGCACCAGCCAGTCGGAGGTGACACCGCAGCTGCGGAACATCACCTGACCGCAGGCACCGCCCACGGACCAGAGCAGGCCGCCCAGCAGGGTCATGCAGTAGCCCTTGACCAGGAGAGAGTGATCGGGTTGAGTCATAAAATGCCTTCCTTTATCCATTAAAAATCCGGATTCAATATAGCATGACCGGGGGCGGCTGTCCATGAGCTTTTCAGACAAATTCAGCGGAGGAAACCGAGATTTTCCTGGTGATAATAAGGCTTTCCGGCGAAAAAAGGCAAATTGCAAAGGGACGGGAGATGTGGTAGGATGGAGAAAAGAAGGAGGCGGCGGCATGGAGATTCGGATTGAGCGGAGAGAGGAATACTCGTCCCGGCGGTTGGCGGCGGAAATGCTTGCGGCAGCGGCAAAAACGGACCCGGAGAATATCCGGTTTTATCGGGGCAAAAACGGGAAGCCTCTAAGCGATCTGCCCTATTTTTTTAATTGCAGCCATAGCGGGGAGTATGTGGCTTGCGCGGTGAGTCGCCGGGAGATCGGGGTGGATCTGGAGAGGGTGCGGCCGGTTCATGTGCGGCTGCTGCGGACGCTGACGGACCGGGAAAAGGCCTGGCTGGAGAGCCTGCCCCGGGAGGAATGGGATCGGGCATTTCTACGCCTTTGGACCATGAAGGAGAGCTGGATAAAGTGCAGAAGCGGTGTAGTTTGGGAATATAAACAGTGCAATTTCGTGGAAGAAAACGGTGTACTTTCGGTGAAGCCGAAGGGATATAATTTCACCTTTCCCGCAACGCCCGAGGGCTATGTACTGACGGTGTGCGAAAAGGAGTAAAAAATCAGTCCCGGGAGGTGTCTCCCGGGACTTAAAATTATTGCAGAGAATATTTGATTTTATATTCGTCGTAGTATTTAGCGAAGGAGTCGTCTTTCACCTGCTTGAGACTGCGGACATACTCATGGGTATCGAAGGAATCGGATTGCAGCTCGATGAGGGCCAGGGCGATGTTAGAGCAGTGATCGGCTACGCGCTCAAAGTTGGTGAGCAGGTCATTGAAAACGAAGCCCTGATTCAGGGTACACACACCTCGCTGAAGGCGGTCGATGTGGTGGCTTTTCATTTCGTCGCACAGGGTGTCCACGATCTCCTCCAGAGGCTCGACTCGGCGGGCATCCTCGGTATTATTTTCGATGAAGGTGTTTACGGCCAGGCTGAGAATATCCCGGATAGCGGTTTCCAGAACCTTCAGCTCGTGGCTGGCCTCGCCGGAAAAAACGATGCTCTTTTCATGGATTTCTTTGGCGCATTCAGCGATATTCAAGGCGTGGTCGCTGATGCGCTCGAAATCGGAGATGGTATGGAGATACTTGGAGACCTCCTCGCTCTGACGGGTATTCAGGGACTTGACGGTAATTTTCATCAGGTAGGTGCCCAGCTTGTCCTCAAAGCGGTCTACGGTGGTCTCCAGCTCCTGTATCAGCTGGAAGCCCTTTTCGCTGTAGGTGGTGATCAGATCCAGGGAATCCATCAAATTGCGGCAGGCGGTGTTGGCCATGGCGGAGGTGACCTCCCGGCTCTGCTCAATGGCCAGGGCCGGGTGCTGCAGGAAGCGCTCCTCCAAACGGTCCATCTCCAGCTTGGCAGGGTCAGCCCCGTTTTTATCCGGGATCAGGAAGCAGACAAAACGCTCCATAAGGCCGATGAAGGGAACGAGAACAAAGACCGTGGCCAGGCGGAAGAGGGTGTTCAAAAGGGCGATGGAAACGGTGGTCATGGTGGCGGTCATAAAGGGGAAGTGGAAAATGGCATTGGCGATGTAGAAAACCGTGGCCCAGATTACCACGCCCAAAACATCAATAAGCAGATATACAAAGGCGGTGCGGCGGCCATGGATATTGGCACCCAGAGCGCTGAGCAGCACGGGAACGGCGGCACCGATGGCGATACCCATGATGATGGGGAAGGCCACCTCATAGGTGACGGCTCCGGTGATGGCTAAGGCCTGAAGAATACCCACAGCGGCAGATGCACTCTGAATAACACTGGTGAAAACAATGCCCACCAAAATACCCAGGAAGGGATTGGAGAAGCTGGTGAGGATGCCGGTGAATGCCTCGCTCTCCTTCAGCGGCGCCACGGCTCCGCTCATGGAGGACATACCGAACATCAGCACCGCAAAGCCCATGAGAATATTTCCCACAGACAGGGTGGACTGCTTCTTTCCGGCCATACGAAGGACGATACCCACCACCGCCACGATACCCGTAAGGGTGGCGGTGCTGAGCAGGTCTACCCAGCCGCTGCCCCCGGAGATGTCCGACAGGCAGAGGATCCACCCGGTGATGCTGGTGCCCAAAATGGCGCCCATAACCACGCCGATGGCCTGCTTGACCTGCATCATGCCGGAGTTGACAAAGCCCACCACCATGACAGAGGTGGCAGAGGACGACTGAATTACGGCGGTGACGCCGGTGCCCAGCAAAACACCCCTGAGGGGGGTGCTGCTGAGGCGATAGAGCACCAGCTCCAGCTTGTTGCCGGCGACCTTTTTCAGGCCGTCTCCCATCAGGCTCATGCCAAACAGGAACAGCGCCACACCGCCCAGCAGGGTTATGACATCGGATATGCTCATCCGCTTATCCCTCCCATTATTTTTCCTTATTTAACAGTATACAGAATTTGTTTGCTATTGTCGATAGGTTTTTGCCTGGCAAAAGGAAAAAAGCAAAGGGAAATGTTAAAAAATTTTAGAGGAAATACCATGATTTAATATGGATTTAACATAAAATGGATTTTCATTTTTACAAGAGTGCGGTATAATGGCGTCGAAAGAAGGTGAAAGCGGTGATCTATCTGCTGGAGGATGATGACAGCATCCGTAAATTGGTGATCTATGCCTTGCAGAGCCAGGGCTATGAGGCGGCGGGGTTCGAGCGGCCGTCGGAGTTTTGGCACGCGGTGAACCGGAAGCTGCCGGAGCTGGTGCTGCTGGATGTGATGCTGCCGGAGGAGGACGGGCTCTCCGTGCTGAAAAAGCTGCGGGGAGCTTCGGCTACGAACGAGATTCCCGTGATTATGCTGACGGCTAAAAATACAGAGTTTGACCGGGTGACGGGTTTGGACTGCGGGGCGGATGACTTTGTTTCCAAGCCCTTTGGCATGATGGAGCTGCTGGCCCGGGTTCGGGCGGTGCTGCGGCGGACGGAAAAGACGCCCCAGGAGCAGCAATGGCAGGTGGGGCCACTCTATGTATGCCCCCAGCGCAGGCAGGTGCAGGTGAACGGACAGGATGTGCTGCTGACCTACAAGGAGTTTGAAATTTTATCTCTTCTCCTGCAGCAGCAGAGCCGGGTGATGACCCGGGAGATGCTCATGGACCGGGTGTGGGGCTTGGAAGCGGATCGGGAAAACCGGACGCTGGATGTACACATCCGGACCCTGCGGCAGAAGCTGGGCGAGGCGGGACACCTGATTGAGACCGTCCGGGGCGTGGGCTATAAGATCGGGGGCCGGGCATGACCGGGAAAATCGTGCGGAGCCTGTTCTTCCTGGCGATGCTGGTATTGGCAGCGGGGGCATGCCTGTTTTCGGGTATTTTATACGGGTACTACGAAAAGCAGTCCTTTGCGTCCCTGTCCCAGGAGGCGGAGCAGCTGAGCCAAAGCATGGCGTATATCGCACCGGATAAGCTGCGCTCGGCGGACCGCATCACACTCATTGACACCGACGGAACCGTGCTTTACGACAGTGTGGCCAACGCATCGGATATGGACAACCATCTGGATCGCCAGGAGGTGGCTCAGGCCATAAAGTCCGGCACGGGACAGAGCAGCCACTATTCCAGCACCGTGCTGCAAAAGAATCTATATTACGCTCTGCGGCTGGAGAACGGGACGGTGCTGCGGCTGAGCCGGGTGCAAAGCAGCCTGGGGGCTATGCTGCTGAACATGGCGGGGCCCATTATCGCTACGGTGGCGGGACTTCTGCTGCTGGCGGCGGGGCTGTCGGTACGCCTGGCCCAGCAAATCACAAAGCCCATTAATGCGATCTCTACGGACGATCCCCAGGACATTTATCCGGAGCTGCAGCCACTGACCCAGCGCCTGCGACAGCAGAAGGCGACCATCGGTAAACAGATGGACGAGCTGAGCCGCCGGATGCGGGAGTTTTCCGCCATGACGGAGAATATGAGCGAGGGTTTTTTATTGGTGGATATGCGAGGACACATTCTCACCGAAAACCGCAGCGCGGCTACGCTGATGCCGGTGGAGGCGGACAACATCGCCCGGTGTCCGGAGCAGCAGCTTCGTCAGGCGGCCCAGCAGGCCCTGTCCGGTCAGCGTTGTGAACGACTTTTGCAGCGAGGGGAGCGGACTCTATCCATCATGGCCAGCCCCGTGCTGGCCTCGGGTCAGGTCACCGGCGCGGTGGTACTGACTATGGATGTAACGGAGCGGGAGCAGCGGGAAAAGCTGCGCAGAGAATTTTCTGCCAATGTGTCTCACGAGCTGAAAACGCCCTTAACCTCCATCTCCGGCTTTGCGGAGCTGATGAGCCAGGGTTTGGTACCGCCGGAAAAGGTGAAGGAGTTTAGCAGCGACATCTGCCGGGAGTGCGCAAGGCTGACAAGCCTGGTGGAGGACATCATTGACCTGTCGCGCCTGGACGAGGGCGGAGAGGGCATGGAGTGGGAAGAGGTAGAGCTTTACAGCCTATGCACTTCCGTGCTGCAGAGCCTGGAACAGGTGGCCCGGAAACAGAAGGTGACGCTGCACCTGGAGGGCGTGGAGAAAACGGTCCACGGTGTGCGCCAGGTGCTGCATGAGATGGTCTATAACCTCTGCGACAATGCCATTAAATACAATCGAACCGGCGGGAGCGTAAGCGTGCGGGTGGAGGGCTGCGGCCGAGGATGCCGCATTTGTGTGGCGGACACGGGCATCGGCATTCCGTACGATCACCAGAGCCGGGTGTTTGAACGGTTTTATCGGGTGGATAAGAGCCACAGCCGGGCCATTGGCGGCACGGGGCTGGGGCTGTCCATCGTGAAGCACGCAGCGGCCCTTCACGGAGCACAGATCGACCTGCAAAGTCAACCGGGAGCGGGAACCACTATTACGGTGACTTTCCCCGAACAATAATGTGATTTTAAGTGTGAGGGACACCCTTCCTGGATTTCCCTCACACGCCCTTCCTTACCGTTATTGCAAATCCGACTACTTTATCGACAGCCTTAATTTAATGGATTTTTAAGGAGACCTTTCGGGTGGGAGGTCTCTATTTTAATATTTTTTCACAGTTTAATATGGATTTAACATTTCTGCGGTTTCGGATTTAAGATTCGTCGGATACGATAAAAATGGACAAAGATATTACATTATAATAGCAAGAGGAGAGAAAGCGATGACATTTTTTGATGTGTTGACCCTCATCGGTGGGCTGAGCCTGTTTTTGTTCGGCATGAATCTGATGGGGGATGCTCTGGAAAAGCGGGCAGGCAGCGGGCTGAAGGCCCTGCTGGGAAAGCTCACAGGCAGCAGGCTGGGCGGATTCTTGACGGGCCTGGGCATTACGGCGGTGATTCAGTCGTCGTCGGCCACTACGGTGATGGTAGTGGGCTTCGTGAACTCGGGGCTTATGACTCTGCGCCAGGCTATCCATGTCATTATGGGCGCGAATGTGGGTACCACCGTGACGGCGTGGATCTTGAGCCTGACGGGCATCCAGAGCGACAATTTCTTTATGAAACTGCTCATGCCCAGTTCCTTTACGCCGATTATGGCCCTGGTCGGCGTGGCCTTTTACATGATGAGCAAAAACGGCAAAAAGAAGGACACGGGCCTTATCCTTTTGGGCTTTGCTACGCTGATGTTCGGCATGAACACCATGAGCGGAGCGGTGGCTGGCCTGAAGGACATGGCGGGATTCCGGGAGCTGCTGCTGGTGTTCACCAATCCGATTCTGGGCGTGGTGGCCGGCGCGGTGCTTACGGCCATTATCCAGTCCTCCTCGGCGTCTGTGGGTATCTTGCAGGCGGTATCGTCTACGGGACAGATCACCTTCGGCGCGGCAATCCCCATCATCATGGGTCAGAACATCGGCACCTGCGTTACGGCTATGCTCTCGTCCATCGGTACCAACCGCAATGCGCGGCGGGCGGCGGTGGTGCATCTGAGCTTCAACATCATCGGTACGGTTGTGTGGCTGACGGTGTTTGAGGTAGTGCGGGCACTGGTAAATATTCCTATGCTGAACGGAAATATCGACCAGGTGGGTATTGCTGTTGTTCACTCGGTGTTTAACGTTCTCTGCACGGCGCTGATGCTGCCTATGACGGGGCTGCTGGAGAAGCTGGCCTGCCGCATTATCCCCAACAGGGAGGGAGGAGACAGCGTGCCGGCTCTGGACGAGCGGCTCATGGCTACCCCGGCGGTGGCTATGGAGCGGTGCCATGAGGTGACCATGAACATGGGGCGCATTGCCGTGAAGGCCACCCGCAACGCCATGCGGGAGCTGGACGGTCACGACGAGAAGCGGGCCGAGAGCATCCGGGAGGATGAACAGAGCGCCGACAAATACGAGGACGAGCTGGGGACCTATCTTGTGAAGCTGTCCGGCTGCCCCCTCAGCGATCAGGACCGGGTGGAGGCGGCAGAGCTGCTGCATATGATCGGAGACTTTGAGCGCATCAGCGACCACGCAGTGAATGTACTGGAGGCAACGGAGGAGCTGCGTGGGAAGGGGATCACCTTTTCCGATGCGGCTATGGACGAGATGCACAAGCTCTTTGGCGCGGTGAGTGAAATTATGGATCTGGCGCTAACGGCGTTTATCCACGGAGACCTCTCCTCGGCCAAGGAGGTGGAGCCTCTGGAGCAGGTGGTGGACACCCTGAAGGAACAGCTTCGATCCCGGCACATCCTGCGCTTGCAGGAGGGAAAATGCAGCATGGAGGCCGGGTTCGTGTGGTCTGACCTGCTGACGGATCTGGAACGGGTGGCGGACCACTGCTCCAATATTGCCGGGTGCGTGGTGCAGATGCAGAAGAGCCGAATGGATATCCACGGATATCTGGACGGCGTGCGCAGCGGCAGCGATGAGTACCGCCAGCGGTACGACTATTATGCTCGAAAATATGCCTTGGCTTAAACTCTTGCCAAAACGGAAATAATATGTATAATAGAAAAAGACTCTACGGATAGACCGCACGGAGGATTTTCATGCTGAAGCATTGTTTGATCGTTTTTGGCGTATCCATGGTACCGCTTATCGAACTGCGGGGCGCTATTCCCTACGGAGTGGCCTTCGGCCTGCCTCTTTGGCAGACCTACTGCATCGCCATTGTGGGGAATATGCTGCCGGTGCCCATTATCTATTTCTTTGCACGGAAGGTACTGGTGTGGGGCTGCGACAAAAAATATATCGGCAAGTTCTTTACCTGGTGCCTGCAAAAGGGGGAAAAGGGCGGACAAAAGCTCCAGCAAAAGGCGGGACGGGGTCTGTTTTGGGCACTGCTGCTGTTTGTGGGCATTCCGCTGCCCGGTACCGGCGCATGGACGGGTACCCTGGCAGCCAGCATTCTGGACATGGGATTTAAGAAAAGCGTGCTGGCCTGCATGGGCGGCGTGCTGCTGGCGGGCCTTATTATGGGAGGCCTATCCCTGCTGGGCGTAGGTATTTTTACGGCAGGGGCGTAAAAACCTGCGAAAAATCTGCTGATTTTTTGGCGCCTGCGGGCGGCCAAGGCTACGAGACTTTTCGGCTGGGTGCTGACATATATTCTTTGTGAAACGGGAGGACAGAACTATGACCTATACCTATCAGCCTCGGGGCGTATGCTCCCAGAGAATGACCGTGGAGCTGGATCACGGCATCATCCGTGATGTGAGGGTTGAGGGCGGCTGCAACGGGAACCTGCAGGGTATTTCTCGGCTGGTCATTGGGATGCCCGCCACGGAAGCCATCGAAAAAATGAAGGGGATTCGCTGCGGCGGCAAGCCCAGCTCCTGCCCGGATCAGCTGTCGATTGCCTTGGAACAGGCACTGGCCCGGGAGAATCAATAATTGCAAAGCAAAGCACTAAGAGCCACAGGACAAAATCCTGTGGCTTTTTTGCGCCCGCTTCACCCTTTATATTCCGGGGGCATAGAATGGAGGGCGATGGGAGCGTGACAGCAATGGCCTATGATGAGCGAGAGCTTCTGGCCCGTCTGATCCAGTGTGAGGCGGGAGGCGAGGGAGAAATCGGAATGAAGGCGGTGGCCGGGGTGGTGATGAATCGGGTGAATATCCTGGGTGGTGAATACCAGCGTGTGGGGCAGGGGAGCCTGCAAAACATCGTGTTCCAGCCGGGGCAGTTCACCTGCCTGGCGGAGACGGTGGGGGGTGTGTACAATCCGCAGAACATTTACAATATGCGCCCTACCCAGGAAAACTATGATATTGCCGACTGGGCTATGGCCGGAAATCGCCTGCCGGTGGTGGGGGATGCGCTGTGGTTTTACAGCCCTTACGACAGACCCTGCCGAAGCTATTTTCCCTCCCGGGTGGGGCAGTTCGTGGAGCAGATCGGCGGACACTGCTTTTATGTTCCCACGGACGCATATTATGAAACTTGAGTGAGGTGTGACGGATGCTGCAAATACATACGGATCCACAGGCAGAAGATATGGGCGGACTGTCCGGCGGCATGGCGGGTATGAGTCCCGACTCGCCCGACGGGAGCGGGATGATGGGCCCACGCACCGGGCAAAATGAGGGTGCAGAGACCGAGATGCCCACAGGGACTGGCAGCGGAAGCGTCTCCCTGATCCCCCAGCGCCCCGACCACATAATGCTGCGGCAGGGAGACACGGAGACCATTGAGGGACCGGCCGGCAGCCGGGCGGTGACCAACAGCTCCGTGCGGGGGCTGCTGGCGCGGAATTTGGGCTACTATGTGGTGGCCAGCTTCCTCATGGGTACCCAGCAGGCTGTCCAATGTGAGGGGATTTTGGCCAGCGTGGGGAATGACTATTTGGTCATCTATCAGCCGGACCAGAATCGGTTTGTCAGCGGAGACATTTATTCGCTGAAGTTTGTGGAGTTTCACGAGGACCAGTCTCCCTGCAGGCCGGGCTATCGGCGCAGGGATGCATTTCAGGGGTGGTAAGACCGGTATAAAAACCGACGAAATGTTTGAGCGGATTTTGAAAAAGCACTTCCCCGGGCAGCCGCCTGGGGAAGTGCTTTTTTAGCTGCAGGAAGTGCGAGTGTTATTAGGCAAAGGAAGATCAGTTTTCCAATTCGGGGGCGGTGAAGAGGGTCCAGGGGTATTGATGGGGAGGGGGCTGGGTAATGTCGATTTCTTTATGGGTGAGGGGATGGGTCAGGGCCAGACGATAGGACCAGAGGGCGGCGGTGCAATGGGGGTCCTTGCTGCCGTAGCGGATGTCGCCCAGCAGGGGCAGACCCCGGGAGGAAAACTGCACCCGTATCTGGTGGGTACGACCGGTGTGGAGGCGGATGCGGACCAGTGACAAGTCCTCCGTTTCGGCTAAGACCCGGTAGGAGAGCTTCGCTTCCCGGACGCCCTTGCGCATCCGCTTTACCACATAGCTTTTATTTTTGGCGGCGTCCCGGAACAGCAGATCCGTCAGCTCTCCCCGGGGGGCATCCGGATGCCCCCGGAGAACGGCCAGGTATTCCTTTTCCACCCGGTGCTCCGCCACGGCGGCGATGAGCTTACCGGTGGCGGCCTTGCTGCGGGAGAAGAGCATGAGACCGCCGGTGATCTTATCCAGGCGGTGGACGGTGGCGATATAGTCCGGCTGATGGAGGGACCGGTAATGCGCCCGCAGAAGGGCGGGCATGGAGGCGGCGCTGTCGCTGTCCTCGGACAAGACACCAACGGGCTTTACACACAGGACCAGGGAGCGGTCCTCATAAAGTACGGTTAAATCATTGTGTGGCATGGGATATCCTTTCTCTTACCGAAAAAAGGCAGACGCTTCGGCGCCTGCCTTGGGGACCTGTTATCTGCGTCTGCCGCGATAATTGCGGGTGCCGCGATTGCGTCTGCCGCGGGAACCGTAACGGCTCTTGGGGCGCAGCATACGCACCCAGACCACCACGGCCAGCACCAGCAGGATCACCACCACGGTGAGAATCTTCACCAGGGGCTTGGAGAAGAACTGAGAGAGGAGATATTTGCCCTGGAGAAAACGGTTGACACTGACGCTGTCGGCGGCCAGGAGCTTGACGGTGGCATAATCATAGCCGTCGTAGGACAAGGTCATCTCCCCCAGCTCTTGGCCCGCTTCAATGGGGGCAAAGGCTGTGTCACCGTACACTGTGACCTTGCGCTCCAGCATATCCGTTGTAACATCGTTGGGCAGCAGAATATTCACATCCTCGGCGGTGTGGACCAGGACGGCGTTGGTTTCCTTACTCAAAAGCACGGGAATTTCCTGAATAAGGTCGTCCTTGGTGAAAACGGTCTGGACGGTGAAATTGTTATAGCCCCAGTCCAGCAGGGTGGCGGAGTCTACAAAGTTCATAAGCCGGGTCTCACCGTTTACTTCCTTGGTGGTGCAGCCCAAAACCACGGAGATGAGGCGGCGGCCGTCCTTGATGGCACTGGCCAGGAGGCAGCGGCCCGCTTCATCGGTATAGCCGGTCTTGAGGCCGTCGGCATAATCGTAGATATAGCCCAGGGTGCGCCAGTTGGAAATAAGGGCGTTGGTGGAGTGCAGCTCCCGGACATCGGACATATTGGTGGCGGGGACATCATAGGACTTGCTGCCGCAGATAGTCATAAACAGGTCGTGCTTCATGGCCTCCCGGGCGATAAGATAAATGTCCCAGGCGGTGGTGTAGTGCTGGGGGTCGTGGAGACCGTTGGTATTGGCAAAGTGGGTTCCCTCGCAGCCCAGCTCACCGGCGCGCTGGTTCATCAGCGCCACAAAGTCGGCAATAGAGCCGGACACGGCCTCGGCCAGAACATTGGCGGCCTCGTTGGCGGAGACGATCAGCAGGCAGTTGAGCAGCTGCTCTACCGTGAGCACCTCGCCGGCCTCGATGCCGGCGGTGCTGCTGTCCTCGTCGATACTGGTGACAGCCAGGTGGGAGGCGGTGATGGGCTGGGAGATGGACAGATCACCCCGGTCTACGGCCTCCAGGGTCAGCAGGGCCGTCATGACCTTGGTGATGCTGGCAGGATAGGCCTTTTCCTTTTCATTATGACCATAGAGCATACGCCCGGCGGTCTCATCCATCAGCAGGGCGCACTTGGCATCCAAAACGGGACTGTCCAGTGCGGCTGCCTGGGGCACTAAAAAAAGCGCCGTCAGTAAGACGGAAAGCAAAAAAACAGATAAAAATCGGCGAATTTTCATGGTCGTTCCTCTCCAGTTATGCTATAATACAAAGTAGAACACAAAATAATTATGTGAACCGAATCAATTATAAGCAAAAATAAGGGTGTAGTCAACAGTGAAACACGGAATTCATCTGACAAAAACGGAAATAGCCGTTCTGGCGCTGGCGGTGCTTTTTGCGGTGGGGATGCTCCTTTACCGGGCCGGGCGCACCGGGGACGGGGCCTGGCAGGTCACAACGCAGAAAAATGCCGGGCAGGAGGAGACCATCACGGCGGTGAATGTGAACACCGCTACGGTGGAGGAGCTTATCGGAGTAGAGGGCATTGGCCCTACCCTGGCGGAGCGGATCGTGGAATACCGGGAGGAGCATGGGCCGTTTCAGTCTGTTGAAGAGCTGGACAATGTGAAGGGCATCGGGCCCAGCCTGATAGAGAACATTCGATTTTTGGTTTGCGTGGAGGACGAGCAATGAAGATACTGGTGGTTGACGACGAGAAGCTGCTTATAAAGGGAATTACCTTTAACCTGCAGAACGAGGGCTATGAGGTAGAGGCGGCCTATGACGGTGCGACGGCGGTGGAGCTGGCGCGGCGGGGGGACTTTGACCTCATTATCCTTGACTGGATGATGCCCGAGAAGTCCGGCAGCGAGGCGTGCATGGAGATACGCACCTTTTCCGATGTGCCCATTATCATGCTTACTGCAAAAAGCGAGGACAGCGACAAGATCATGGGCTTTGCCTGCGGGGCGGACGACTATGTGACCAAGCCCTTTAACATTTTGGAGCTGAAGGCACGGATCCGGGCCCTGCTGCGCCGGGCCTCCGGCAGCCGACGGCAGCAGAAGGAAAGCAGTCTTCTGGAGTGCCGGGGATTTACCCTGGATATGAGCCAGCGGGTGGCGCTGCGGGAGGGGCGGGTCGTAGACCTGACGGCCAAGGAATATGAGCTTTTGGAGGTGCTGATGAAGAATCCGCGGCATGTATTCAGCCGGGAAAAGCTCATGGACCGGGTGTGGGGCTACACCTACGCAGGAGATTACCGCACCGTGGATGTACACATTCGGCGGCTGCGGGAAAAGCTGGAGCCGGACCCGGCTCAGCCTAAGTACATTCTGACCAAGTGGGGAGTGGGGTACTATTTTCAAGATGAAGAGCAGTCTGCAGTTTAAGATCGGCCTGAGCTATCTCTCCATTATTGTTATCGTGCTGGCGATTTTGAACACTTATCCGCTTATCGAGTCGCAGAACCTGGTATTTCGGTCCAAGGAATCCACGGTGAGCAGCTGCGTGAAGGTTATGGAGTCTGCCCTGTCGGGGCTCTCCGGCCTGACGGAGGGAAATGTGGAAAAGGCTCTGTCCGGCCTGGAGGAGACCGGCGTCAGCCGGGTGATGGTCACGGACACCGCCGGGCGGGTGCTTTATGACACCCGGCAGCAGGAGAACGCCCGGGGACAGTATGCCTTTTACACGGAGATCGCCCAGGCACTGGAGGGGAACGATGCCTTTTACTGTACCTTTGACGGAGAGGCTTTTTTGAGCCGGGGAGCGGCTCCGGTGGTGTATCGGAGTCAGATCATCGGGGTGGTATACGCCTATCAGTATGACGCGCAGCAGGGGACGCTGCTGAAGGACCTGCAGAAGAATATTATGACCATTTCCGCGGTAGTGGCGGTGGCGGTTATCGGCATCAGTGTACTGCTGTCGCGGATGTTTACCCGGCGTATCAGCCAGCTTTTGCAGGCCATCGCCAAGGTGCGGGAGGGCTCGTACAGCCACCGGGCGGTGATGAAGGGCTCGGACGAGATCGCTCAGATCGCGGCGGAATTCAACAGCCTGACCGGACGGCTCCAGACAACGGAGGAGGCCCGGCGGCGCTTTGTGTCCGATGCCTCCCACGAGATGAAAACGCCCCTGGCGGGCATCAAGCTGTTGACGGATTCCATCCTGCAGACGGAGAACATCGATCCCGAGACGACCCGGGAATTTGTGGCGGATATCGGAGACGAGGCGACCCGCTTAGAGCGCATTACCGAGGACCTGCTGCGCCTGACGAGGCTGGACAGCGGCGCTATGGAGCCGGCGGTGAAGGTAGCTGTGGGTCCGGTGCTGGAGCGGGCTGTGCGGATGCTGCGGCCTGTGGCCCAGGAGCGGAACATCGACCTCTCCTGGCAGGCGGATCCGGCGGCCATCGTCCTGGCAACGGAGGGGGATATTCATCAAATTCTCTACAATCTTATGGAAAACGCCGTAAAATATACGGCTCCGGGGGGCTTTGTCCACACGGAGGTGTGCGTGGACGGTGGACAGGTGGTGATGACCGTGGCGGATAACGGCATGGGCATTCCGGAAGAGGATATGAGCCATATTTTCGAGCGGTTTTACCGGGTGGACAAAGCCCGGTCCCGGGAGGTCGGCGGTACGGGCCTGGGCCTTAGTATCGTGGGAGACACCGTACACAGACGGGACGGCCAAATTACCGTTGCGGCCCGGGAGGGCGGCGGCACGGTCTTTACGGTGCGCTTTAAGAAGGTAAGCGGGGTGACGGCATGAGAAAAAAAGGACTGCTTTGCGCCTGCATTCTGCTGGCACTGCTGCTGACGGGGTGCGCCAAGGAAGGGCAAGAGACATTTCAGCTTCGGCTGTTTTATCCAGCGGCGGAGTTCGAGGCTGGTGGGGATGTGCTGCATTCACAGGCGGTGGACTGGTCAAAGGAGGACAGCAAGGACACGGCGGAGCAGGTGGAAAAGGTAATAGAGCTGCTGCTGAACAATGACAAGGTGTTAGACTTTACATCGCCTATTCCACAAGGGACAAAGCTGTTAAGCTGCAAGGTCTCCGGCGGGGAGGCGGTGGTGAATTTTTCGTCGAATTACGGGCGGCTGTCGGGCTTTGACCTGACGGTGGCCAACTACTGTATCACACTCTCGGCCTCCCAGATCCCCGGGGTACGGCGGATTCACATTTTGATAGATGGGGAGAGCCTCTCCGGACAGGATGACGCTCTGAGCACGGGAGATGTGCTGCTCACCAGCTCGGAGGATGTGGTGAAGGCGGTGCCGGTGGTGCTGTATTTTCCGGACAGCACGGGTGAATTGCAGCCGGAGAAACGAGAGCTGCTCATTTATGAGGGCGAGAACCACTGCCAGCGGGTGCTGGAGGCACTGACGGAGGGACCCAACACGGAGGGCCTGTACGCCCTGGTGCCGGAGGATATCCACATCGCCGGAGTATGGATGGATGGGGACATTTGCTGCCTGAATTTGTCCCTTACGGATTACCGGGCCCTATGTGAAAGCACCGTGGACCAGGGTATGCTGGTGGAAGGACTGGTGAAGTCTCTGTGCAGCCTGAAGGGTGTAGAACGGGTGCAATTCATGGTGAATGGCGCGTACCGAACGAGGCTGGGTGTGGTGGATATTGAGAATCCGATTCGGCCTTGAGGGAAATAGAAGAAAAAGGGAGAGGGGCGCGGGCCTCTCTCCCTTGGTATATTGAGATTGTCGAAAAAACGGCGGGGTTTTCGGCAGTTTATGGGTTACTGCCTGCGGGCGGTACGGTAGTCATCACTGGGACGCCAATAGGGACAGGCATCGGCACGGGCGGAGAGGAAGCGAACCATTTCGTCCTCATCCAGGTCCATCTCGCAAATATAATCGTCGTATTCCTCGTCATAGGAATAGTACACGCAGGTTTCGCATTTGGTGCTCATGGGAGACCTCCTTTCCGGGCAGAAGCTGTCTGCGGGATCATTATACCCCGCGGCACAGTTGCCGTCAACGGGGGAGGTTTTTCGCAGACGGAAAAAAATTCAAAGAAAAGTAATGACTTTTGTCCGACATTCGGCTACAATAAGGTGAAAATGAAAATAGGAGGACTTCCTTTTGAAGAAAATGTATGATGCGGTGGAGCGATTTTGTGCGCGACATCCCCGGTTTGGCATCCCGAATTTGATGCGGTACATTGTTATCGGCAATGTGGTGGTGTATTTCCTGTCTATGCTCAGCCGCAATACCGATGCGGCGGCGCTGGACTTTTTGGCCTTTAATCTAAACGGTCTGCTTCACGGCGAGATCTGGCGGATCGTGACCTACATCTTTGTGCCGGGATACAGCAGCCCCTTTGCCCTGCTCATCGCTCTGTATTTTTACTACTGGATCGGCTCGACCCTGGAGCGGGAGTGGGGAACGCCTAAGTTTACCTTATATTATTTGGGCGGTGCGGCGCTGACGGTGGTGGGCGTGATCCTCACCAGCCTTATCAGCGGCAACCACTATCTGATCCTGGCGGGGACGGGGTATGTGAACCTGTCTATGTTTTTGGCCTTTGCGGTGCTGTTTCCGGATATGACGGTGCTGCTGTTCTTCATCATTCCCATTAAAATCAAGTGGCTGGCCATTATCGACGGGGCGTTCTTTGCCATTGAGATCGTGGGAGCCATCCTGTCCGGAAACCTGGTGGGGGCCATCACCCCGGTGCTGGCCCTGCTGAACTTCGCCCTGTTTGCCACGCCCTATATTCACTATATGTGCCGAAAGACCCAGTACCGCCACTCGGCGGGGGCCGTGAATTTCCGGCGGACGGTACACCAGGCGCAAAAGCAGCAGCAGAATGCGCCCTACCACCACAAGTGCGCCGTGTGTGGTCGTACGGACACAGAGTATCCCGATCTGCAGTTCCGCTACTGCAGCAAGTGCGCCGGGTACCACTGCTTCTGTCAGGATCATATTTTCTCTCATGTGCATTTCACGGAGGAGCCTTGACGGATATGGCTTTTTTCGATAAAATAGGGTAAAAAGTGCTGTGAGGTAGAGCTATGGCTAACGGATTTATTGACAAGGCACGCATCACCGTTCGGGCCGGAAACGGCGGCAACGGGGCGGTGGCCTTTCACAGAGAAAAATACATTGCGGCGGGAGGACCCGACGGCGGAGACGGCGGCAACGGGGGAAGCATCATCGTACAGGTGGATGACAATATGTCCACCCTGATGGACTTCCGCTATAAGCGCAAATATGTGGCCGGAAACGGTGTGGACGGGCAGGGCGGCCGCAAGAGCGGCAAGGACGGCGAGAGTTTGACCATCCGGGTGCCTCGGGGAACCCTGATCCGGGACGCGGAGACCGGCGACATTATCAAGGATATGTCGGACAAGGAACCCTTTATCCTTTGCAAGGGCGGCCGGGGCGGCTGGGGTAACCAGCACTTTGCCACCCCTACCCGGCAGGTGCCGCGGTTTGCCAAGGCGGGACTCCCCGGTGAGAGCCATGATGTGATATTGGAGCTGAAGCTGCTGGCGGATGTGGGCCTGGTGGGCTTTCCCAATGTGGGGAAATCCACGCTACTCAGCGTTGTGAGCAAGGCACACCCGAAAATCGCCAACTACCACTTTACGACCCTTTATCCTAATCTGGGTGTGGTGTATGTGGACGACGGGGTCAGCTTCGTCATGGCGGACATTCCCGGCATCATCGAGGGAGCCAGCGAAGGCGCGGGCCTGGGCCACGATTTTCTGCGGCACATTGATCGGTGTCGGCTGCTGGTCCACCTGGTGGATGTGTCCGGCAGCGAGGGTCGGGACCCGGTGGCAGACTTTGATGCTATCAATGACGAGCTGAAAAACTATTCTCCGGAGCTTGCCCGGCGGCCTCAGATCGTGGTGGGCAACAAGACGGATCTTTTGCAGGACCCGGAGCAGCTGGATGCGCTAAAAAAGCATGTGGAGAAGGCGGGCTACACCTTCCTGGAGATGTCCGCAGCTACCCACCAGGGGACCCGGGAGCTGGTACAGACCATTGGCCGGATGCTCTCGCAGCTGCCGCCGGTGGTGGTGTACGAGCCGGAGTATGTGCCCCGGCCTCCGGAGGTGGACACCTCCCAGCCACTTACTATCCATGTGGAGGACAACACCTGGCTGGTGGAGGGGCCGTGGCTGCAGCGGCTCATGGCCAACATCAATTTCTCCGACTATGAAAGCCGGATGTATTTTGACAAGATGCTGCGCCAGAGCGGGCTGTTTGACCGGCTGGAGCAGATGGGCATTCAGGACGGGGACATTGTGTCCATGTACAATCTGGAATTTGAATATCAGCATTGATACCGTGAAAAAAGATGCGCAGGAGACAAAGCCCTACGCATCTTTTTTTGCTATTCCGGAGGAAAATCCTCACGGTTTGCCATGTGCATGACAGAGACCTCATAGGCGGTGCGCTGCTGGGTTTCGCCGTCTACTACCTTTAAGTACACCCGGCTCTGGACCCGGCCCTCGGCGCAGAAGCTGTCGCCGGTGGTAAGCTCCGACGCCTGCCGGGCCAGCAGGCCCCAGCAGATGACGGGCAGGTAATCGGAGCGACCGCAGCGGCGATTTACAGCCAGCAGCAGGTCACAAATCTCCCGGCCCAGAGGGGTACTGCGCAGAACCGGGGGCTTACACACGGCGCCGCACAGACGAATGTGATTTTTTATCTCTGCGCCGGGGGATTTGACAAGACTGCGGGCAAAGACGGAGAGGACCAGACGCCGCCCGATACCGCTGCGGTTGTTGAAGGAGCGGAGCCGGCCCAGGAGCGTCACGGTGTCGCCGGGGGAGAGATCTTCGGGCAGGAGGCTCTCCCGTACCAGCACCGGCAGCTCGTCATTGAGGCCGGAAAGCCGGGGCACGGACAGCAGGAAGCGATAAAAGGATTCTCCGTGATTGGTGTGAGACGGCTCCGGGGCCGTGAGCACCCCGCCGCATAATTCGACATGATTATAGCAATCCTCCATGGCTTGACCATTCCTTTCGCTTTGACGGTAGATTTCCATGGGACACTATATGCGTCAAATGATAGAATATGCTCTTTTCAAGGGGCGCAAAATATTGTATAATAAACGCACTACCAAAACGAAAGGAACGAAAACCGTGCGATATAAAGGAAAGGTATACAGGCCGCCCAGTGAGGCGTACAGCCTTATTGTGCAGGTGACCTACGGATGCAGCCACAACCGCTGCGCTTTTTGCGATATGTATGACGACAAGCACTTTGCCATGCGTCCTATGGAGGAGATTCGGGAGGATTTCGAGACGGCCCGGCGGCTCTATCGGCGCGTGGAGCGGGTGTTTTTGGCAGACGGTGATGCGCTGATGCGCAGGACCGGAGATCTGGTGGAGATACTGGGACTGGTGTATGGCCTGTTTCCTGAGTGTGAGCGGGTGACCTGCTATGCTTCGCCCACCAGCATCCAAATTAAGTCCGAGGAGGAGCTGCATCTGCTGCGGGAAAAGGGCCTGAAAATGGTATACATGGGCCTGGAATCCGGCTGCGATGCCGTGCTGGAGCGTATGGACAAGGGGCACACAGCGGCCCAAATCATCGAGGCCGGGCAGAAGGCCCGACGGTGCGGACTGCAGCTTTCCGTGACGGCTATCTCAGGGCTGGGAAGCCGGGAGCTGTGGCGGGAGCACGCGGTGGAGACAGCCCGAGCCTTTAACGCAATGAACCCGGAATATATCGGACTGCTGACGCTGATGGTGGAGCCGGGGACACCGTTGGAAAAGTGGGTGCGGGAGGGCAGCTTCCATGTGCTGAGCCCGGTGGAGGTGATGCAGGAGATGGAGCTGTTTTTGCAGCACATTGACAGCCCCGGCAGCGTTTTTCGTATGAATCATGCGTCCAATTATTTGACGCTGAAGGGAACGCTGAACCAGGACCGGGAGAGACTTTTACAGCAGGTGCGGCAAGGGCTGGCAGGTCAGGGACTGAAGGACGAATTTATGCGCGCGCTGTGAGGGTGCGTGTGCGGGACAAGAAGTGCTGTGCTGCGGGCGGGGTATAGAACCCCGCCCCTGCGCATTTTTAAGATAAACACGATAAAACGCCGCGGGTTTTCCGCGGCGTTTTGGCGTATCATTTGACTTGTTCTTATGCGGCGGTGTGATTTTGACCGAAGTAGAGGAGGCCGTAGGCCAGGCACAGGATCAGCACCAGAGCTGCCAGAGCCACAGTGCCGATGGCGCACACCGTTCCCACACCGTGAGGCAGGAAGAAGGCAACGACAGCCAGGGCGAAGCAGATCGCCGTCAACAATACGATCAGGTTACGGATGGTTTTCATCTGTTTCATGCTACATTCCTCCTATTTTTATTTTAAAATTTATCAAGGTTTAATGGTTTACAAGCGGGTAGGGAGAGCCTCTAAGGCCCGGGCAATTCGTATGAGGGATTCATTCATTTCCTTGAGGGTACGCAGCAGGGCGTCCAGCTCGGCCTGTGACATAGAGGACACTTCCTTTCATGCTTTTTTGATAATTCCATTATAGCAGAGAGAAGGACGGCTTTCCTTACAAGACCGCAACAAATTGACACAATTTCGGAAACAAAAGTGTTACATTTTTCGAATTTTACTACGGAATTGTAACGAATGGGAAGGGTGACGGATTGCGCTTGAAATGGTGAGCATTTTTTGCTATAATAGGTTTCTATATGAAGATGGGGGAGTGTTGGCTTGCACTATTTGAATAATTTGTGGGCGGCATTGGATTTCGGCTCACTGTGGGATATGCTGCTGCGCTTGGCGGCGGTGCTTCTGTGCCTGACGGTGCATGAGACCTGCCACGGCCTGGCGGCCTATGCTCTGGGCGACCCCACCGCCAGGCAGGCGCACAGGCTGAGCCTGAATCCCCTGCGGCATATTGACTGGTTCGGCCTGCTGATGATGTTTTTAGCGGGCTTTGGCTGGGCCAAGCCTGTGCCGGTGAACCCCAACTATTTCAAAAAGCCTAAGCAGGGCATGGCCCTGACGGCCCTGGCGGGGCCGATGAGCAACTTTCTCTTGGCGCTTATCATGCTGCTGGGGGCCCGGATATTCTGCGATGTGGCATCTTACACGGAGACGAACCAGCGGATCTTGGATTTTATTTTGATGGTGGCTGTCCTTTCCATCGGCTTGGGGCTTTTCAACCTGGTGCCCATCCCGCCGCTGGACGGGTCCAAGGTACTGTTTGCGGTACTGCCGGACCGGGCCTATGATCAGCTTATGCGCTATGAGCGGTATGGGATGCTGGTACTTTTTGCACTGGTGTTTTTCGATGTGGGCAGCAACGCTCTTTCTCAGGCTATTAGTTGTGTTTTTGATCTATTTTGCCGTGTGGTCGGCTTATAAGGGAGAAAAAAGTTTTGGACAATCCGATTTTCAAATTGGAAAAAGTGGTGCAGAGCAAGGCGGCAGAGCCTCTGGAGGATTTTGAGGGGCCCCTTGACCTGATCCTGTTCCTGCTGAGTAAAAATAAAATCGAGATTCAGGACATTCCCATTGCGCTGATCCTGGACCAGTACCTGGCGTACCTGGAAAAGCGGCAGCAGATGGACCTGGAGGTAGCCAGCGAATTTGTGACTATGGCGGCGCACCTGATGTACATTAAGACCCGTATGCTCCTCTCGATTGAGGACGAGGAGGCCCAGAGCGAGATGGACGCCCTGATCCAGTCCCTCCAGGAGCGGCAGCGAGGCGAGTGCTACCAGAAAATTCGCAGGCTTACGGAAAAGTTGGGGCCCATGGGCGAGTTCGGCCGGAATATTTTCACCAAAAATCCGGAGCCTGTGAAGCGGGGCAAGGTTTTTGAGTATGACCATGAGCCCGGGGAGTTGGCCATTGCCATGCAGGAAATACTGGATCGCCGGGACATGGCCCGGCAGCCGCAGCTGGCGGTATTTGAGGACATCGTGAAGCGAGAGCCGTACTCGGTGGAGGAGAAATCCGCTGAAATCGTGCGGCGTGTAAAGCTGGCAGGCATTACACGGTTTTTGCTCTTATTCAAGGGCAGCCGCAGCCGCAGTGAGCTGGTGGCCACCTTTATGGCGGTACTGGAGCTGTGCAGAAAGCATGTTCTGCGCCTGGCCGGTGGGCCGGAGGACTGCATGGTGTCTTGCGAGAAGGACAGCGAGGTGTAAGGGAGCGACTTTATGGAAATACTGGAAATGAATGAAATAGAGGCGGCGCTGGAGGGGATATTATTTGCCTCCGGCGAGCCGGTGCATATTGACCGTATCTGCCTGGCCCTGGACCTGGACCGGACCACGGCGGAGCTGGTGCTGCAAAAGCTGGCGGATTACTACAGCTTTGAGCGCCGGGGAATACGGCTTATCCGCATGGCGGACACCTGGCAGCTCTGCTCGGCGCCGGAGTATGCCGACTGCATCCGCCGCGCCTTTGAGATACGAAAGCCTGCCAAGCTCTCCCAGCCGGCGCTGGAGGTGCTGACCATTGTGGCCTATTATCAGCCTACCACTCGCGCCTATATTGACCAAATTCGCGGGGTGGACAGCTCCTATACCGTGGGACTGCTGCTGGAGCGGCATATGATCGAGGAATGCGGTACCTTGCAGGTGCCGGGGCGGCCCCGTCTGTATCGCACAACGAAGGAATTTCTCCGGGCATTCCATTTGAGCTCTCTGGAGGACCTGCCGGAGATGCCGGGCCTGGAAAACGACGGACAGCTGCGGCTGGAAAACGACGGAACCATCAGCGACGAGACCAACACCTGAGAGAGGGGGCGAGGCCATTGACGGCGCTGTGGATAGTGGGAATCTTGCTTTTCCTCTTGCTGGTCATCTTTTTGAGCCGGGTGGGCGCAGAGATGGTTTTCGGCGAGGAGACCGGGGTAACCCTTCGGCTGGGGCCTGTGCGGGTGCAGGTGTTGCCGAGGAAAGAAAAGGCGAAAAAGCCGAAAAAAGAAAAGCCTCCCAAGAAGAGAAAAGAGGAAAAGTCCAAAAAGGAGATGCCGAAGATCACGGGTCGGGCGATCCTGAGGGGGCTGCCGGAGCTATGGGGCATTGCGAAAAAGGGGCTAAGGATGACCTTTCGGCGCATCCGTATTTCACCTATGGAGATTTCGGCGGTCATCGGCGGGGAGGACCCGGCGGACACGGCCATTCTCTACGGAAAGCTCAACGCTGCCATGTGGACGGTGATGCCGGTACTTACGGAGCTGGTGCAGATGCCGGATGCGCACATACACCTGGAGCCGGACCTGCAGGGCGGCGAGATGAGAGTGCGGGGCAAAGTGGGCATCACAGCCCGGATATGGGACCTGACAGTCATGGGCTTTGCCTGCGGCATACCGCTTATTAAATGGTTTTTACGCTTGAGAAAACAGCCGCAGCCTGCGGCGAAGGATACAGACAGCCTGCCAAGAAAGGATGAAAAAAATGGAAAACAAGAAAACCAACCTCAGCGAAATGATGGAGACCGCCATGAGCAAGGTGCGGGAGATGGTGAGCAGTGACACGGTCATCGGCCAGCCCATTACCACGCCGGACGGGGTGACCTTGGTACCTGTTTCCCGGCTGAGCTTTGGCTTTAGCTGCGGCGGCAGCGATTTCGGTAAGGCGACCGACGGGAAGAATTTTGCCGGCGGTACGGCGGCAGGCGTGAAGGTGGACCCGGTGGCATTTTTGGTGGTGAAGGACGGCGTGACCCGGGTGATGCCGGTGGCTATTCCCGCCATGGGTACGGCGGACCGGGTCATTGAGATGATCCCTCAGGTTATGGACCGGGTGGAGAGCTTTATTGACAAAAAGAAGGAAACTACCGAATTTTAACAGCGTATACTGGCACCATCCACAATAAAAAGGGGGAGGGTGCATGAAGGGCAGGCGCGTGGCGGCAGCTGTGCTGGCGATGCTTTTTTTGCTGGCGCAGTGGGCCTGGGCTGTGGACATTTCGGCCACGGCGGCGGTGCTGATGGACGCGGACACGGGGCGCATCCTATACGAAAAGAATCCCGACAGGCGGATGCTGGTGGCCAGCACCACCAAGATCCTTACGGCACTGGTGGTGCTGGAGAGCTGCGAGCTGCGCAGTACGGTCAAGGTGACCCAAGAGCACATGGCAGAGGGGTCGTCTATGTACCTGAAGCCGGGGGAAGAGGTGACGGTGGAGTGCCTGCTCTACGGATTGCTCCTTGCCTCCGGCAACGATGCGGCCCTGGCGCTGGCGGAGGCCTGCGGCGGGGTGGAGCCATGCGTTAGGGCCATGAATCGCCTGGCCGGACGCATTGGAATGACGGACAGTCACTTTGAAAATCCCAACGGGTTGGATGGGGAGACGCACTACTCCACGGCCCGGGACATGGCAAAGCTGGCGTCCTATGCTTCGAAGCAGCCCACCTTTCTGCGCATTTGCTCTACGACGACGGCCCATGTGGGCAGCCGTACCATGACCAACCACAACCGGCTTCTCCGAGAAGTGGAGGGGTGTATGGGCATGAAAACCGGCTACACCAAGGCTGCCGGACGGACGCTGGTATCCTGCGTGGAGCGGGAGGGGCGGACGCTGGTGGCGGTGACCCTGCAGGACGGCAACGACTGGGCCGACCACAGGACACTGTATGAATTTGGCTTTTCCCGGGCCGACGCGGCAGAGACGACGGCGGTCCGCGGAAGAAAAGATCGATTTTGGATTTGAAAGCAGGTGACGCGGTGCGCCAGCGGGTGCAAAAGTTAATGGCCCAGGCAGGGCTTTGCTCTCGGCGCACGGCTGAGCAGTGGATGCTGGACGGGCGTGTGACGGTGAATGGTCTGCCGGCCCGGCCGGGAGAGCAGGCGGACCCGGAATGCGACTGCATTGAGGTGGACGGAAAGCCTCTGACAGGTGACGGAGAGAAAGTCTACCTGATGCTGAACAAGCCCCGGGGCTATGTGACTACCCTGAAAGATGAGCTTGGCCGCCGGACTGCCGCCGACCTGGTAGCGGACTGCGGGAAGCGGGTGTTTCCCGTGGGGCGGCTGGATAAGGACTCGGAGGGCCTGCTGCTTTTTACCAATGACGGAGATTTAATGCAGCGGCTCATCCACCCGAAATTTGAGGTGAGCAAGCTGTACCGGGTGACGGTGCAGGGAGACTGGCGGCGGGGCATTCCGCAGCTTCAGACCATGGATACCCTGGAGGGAGAGCCCATCGCCCCGGCGCAGGTGGAGCTGGACCGGGAGATGGGGGAGAGCGCCGTGCTGCTTATCACAATTCACCAGGGAAAAAACCGACAGATACGACGGATGTGCCGCCAGGCAGGCCTTGCGGTCACACGGCTGGAGCGCATCGCGGAGCATGGAATATATTTAGCAGACTTGCCCTGTGGCAAGTGGAGAGCCTTGACAGCGGAAGAACGAATGAGGCTAAAGGAGAGCGAGAAAAAATGAACGACAATGTGCTGCACAGGATCCGTAACGGAATGGATGGATTCTCCAAGGGGCAGAAGCGGATCGCAAATTACATACTCACAGACTGTGACAAGGCCTCCAATATGACGGCCTGCCGACTGGGGCAGATTACCCAGGTCAGCGAGTCCACGGTGGTGCGCTTTGCCTCCCAGCTGGGCTACGACGGGTATCCCGCTATGCAGAAGGCCTTGCAGGAGCTGGTGCGAGGAAAGCTCACCAGCCTCCAGCGCATTGAGGCCTCCGGCGATCAAATCAATAGCGGGGACATTGCCGGAAGCGTCATGCAGCAGGATATGGACACCCTCCGCAGCACCATTGACGGCATCGACCGGACGGAATTTGACCGGGTCGTGGGGAAGCTGGTGCGGGCTAAGCGCATTTATATCCTGGGTGTGCGGTCGTCCTCCTTTTTGGCCGGGTATTTAAATTTTTATTTCCATTTGATTTTTGAAAATGTGACGCTGGTGCAGAGCGCTGCGGGAGAGATCTTTGACCAAATGCTGCGCATCGGGCCCGGGGATGTGCTGCTGGCTATCGGCTTTCCCCGGTACTCTAAGCTGACCATGAGCGCAGTACATTTTGCCAGGGACAGAGGCGCAGAAGTCATAGCTATCACGGACAGTAAAATGTCTCCCCTTTACACCCTTTCGGTGGCCTCGCTGCTGGTTCACTGCGAGATGATCTCCTTTGTGGACTCCATGGCGGCACCGGTGAGCCTGCTCAATGCACTTATAGTTGCGGTGGGCAAGCAGAAGAGTGCGGAGACGGCGGAGACCTTTGCGGAGATGGAGCGCGTGTGGTCCCGGTATGAGATTTTCGGATATGAGGACGATGAGTAAGGATATTGCGGTCGTAGGCGGCGGAGCGGCCGGCATGATGGCGGCTATCGCCGCGGCGGAGCAGGGGGCAAGGGTCTGCCTGCTGGAGCCCAACCAGCGACTGGGCAAGAAGCTGAATATCACCGGGAAGGGTCGGTGCAATGTGACCAATAACTGCTCTATGGAGGAGCTGATGGCCCACATTCCCCGAAACGGACGATTTCTATACAGCGCCTTTTCCCATTTCGGAAGCGGGGAGACCATGGCCTTTTTTGAGGGGCTGGGCGTGCCGCTGAAAACGGAGCGGGGAAACCGGGTGTTTCCCGTGTCAGACTGCGCCTTTGATGTGTCCGGGGCCCTGAAGCGGCGGCTGGAAAGGCTGGGCGTGCGCTGGGTGCATGACCGGGCGGTTTCGGTGCTGACGGCCGACGGTGCGGTGCAGGCCGTGGCGGGGGAAAAAGGTGAATATCCATGCCGGGCGGCGGTCTTAGCCACCGGGGGCGTGTCCTATCCGGGGACAGGCTCCACCGGGGACGGCTACCGCATAGCCGGGGAGCTGGGACATACCATTGTTGCGCCCCACGGGTCTCTGGTGCCGCTGGTGAGTGAGGATACCTGCTGCGGAATAATGCAGGGACTGGCGCTGAAAAATGTGCAGCTCACGGCGGTGAATGAGAAGAAAAAGACGGTATTCAGTGAGTTCGGTGAAATGCTGTTTACCCATTTCGGTGTGTCGGGGCCGCTGGTGCTGTCGGCCAGCGCCCATTTGCGGGACTGGGACAAGCATACCTATTCGCTGTCTATTGACCTAAAACCGGCTCTTTCGGAGGAAAAGCTGGAGGAGCGGCTTTTGCGGGAGCTGCGGGAGCAGAGCAACCGCAACATGGAGAATGTTCTTTTGTCGCTGGTACCTACCAGCATGGTGCCGGTGCTTTGCACGCGGCTGCATATTGACCCGGAGCTTAAGGCAAACTCCTTCAAAAAGGAGCAGCGACGGGCTCTTTTACAGGAGCTGAAGCACTTCACCCTGTCCGTTTCGGGTCCCAGACCGGTGGCGGAGGCCATCGTTACCTCCGGCGGCGTGAAGGTGGGGGAGGTGAACCCCGGCACCATGGAGTCGAAGCTGATAACGGGGCTATATTTTGCCGGAGAAATTCTGGATGTGGATGCATATACGGGCGGATTTAATTTGCAGATCGCCTGGTCTACAGGACGGGTGGCAGGATTGGCCGCCGCAGAGGAAGAAGGAGAGAGATGACCGTGAGCAATATTTATTCCGTGGCCGTGGACGGCCCCTCGGGTGCGGGAAAAAGCACCCTGAGCAAGGAGGTGGCCAAGGAGCTGGGCATCGTGTATGTGGATACCGGCGCCATCTACCGCACCATCGGATACTATATTTTTACCCAGGGTATCGACCCTAAGGACGAGAGGGCTGTGGCAGCGGTGCTGCCGGAGGTACAGGTGGATATGCGCTACGGAGCGGACGGCCTGCAAAGAATGTTTCTGGGCGGGACGGATGTGACGGAGAAGATCCGCCTGCCGGAGATTTCCATGTATGCCTCGGCGGTGTCGGCTATCCCGGCAGTGCGGGCTTTCCTGCTGGAGATGCAGCGGGACATGGCCCGGCGCAGCAGCGTTATTATGGATGGCCGGGACATCGGCACCGTGGTACTGCCGAATGCCCAGGTAAAAATTTTCCTCTGTGCGGATGTACAGGTTCGGGCAAGACGGCGGACTCTGGAGCTGGAGCAGCGAGGAACGCCCAAGCCCTATGAGCAGGTTCTCGAGGAAATGGAGCAGCGGGATTGGGCGGACAGTCATCGCTCTGCCGCCCCTTTGCGTCCGGCCGAGGACGCGGTGGTGGTGGACACCACAAACATGGACTTTGCCCAGAGCAAAGACGCGATTTTGCAGGTTATCAGGAGGCGGACGCAGCCATGAGCAGCAAATTTTACGCCAAAGCTTATGATATTTTAGCCCCTATGGCTACCTTCCTGCACCCTATTGCGGTGGAGGGACTGGAGAATGTGCCTAAGGACGAGCCGGTGGTGCTGTGCCCCAACCACAGCAGCAACTGGGACCCTATTTTGCTTATTTGCGCCCTGGGGCGGGAGGTCAATTTGCGCATTATGGGGAAGAATCAGCTTTTCAAAATTCCTATTCTTCGTTCCTTCCTGCGGAAAATGGGCGTGTTCCCGGTGGATCGGGGCCACTCGGATATCGGTGCGGTGAAAAACTCCATTCAGACCCTGAAGGACGGGGCGATGCTTATGGTGTTTCCCGAGGGGACACGGGTACGGGGAAAGAAGAATGCCGTTCGCCCCAAGGGCGGCATCGCTATGATTGCCATTCGGTCCGGGGCCAAGCTGCTGCCGGTGTATATCGGCGTGAAAAAGCGGCTCTTTGCCAAGGTGCCTATTATTTTCGGCAAGCCCTTTGACCCGGAGTATACCGGGAGAAAGGGTACGGCGGAGGAATACCAGGCCAACGCGGACGAGGTAATGCGCCGGGCCTATGCTCTGGGAGGTGCGCCATGCAGGTGATGATGGCTGAGAGCGCCGGATTTTGCTACGGCGTGAAGCGGGCCGTGGACATGGCCCGGGAGACGGCGAAAAAATGCCGGCACAGCGTAATGCTGGGAAGCATTATCCATAACGCCAATGTGGTAGCGGAGCTGGAGGCCCTGGGAATGCGTAAGGTGGATTCCTGGGATCAGGTGCGCCCCGGCGAGACGGTGGTTATCCGCTCCCACGGGGAGAGAAAAGAGGTTTTTGAGAGGCTGGCGGCTATGGGCGCGGAGTGCGTCAACGCCACCTGCCCCAATGTGCTGCGCATTCAGCAGCTGGTGGCGCAGGCCCAGGAGGAGGGGAGAACGCCCCTGATTATCGGGGAGATGCACCATCCGGAGGTACTGGGGGCGGCCAGCTGGTCGGAGCGGTCGGTGATTCTGCCGGGGCCCCGGGAGCTGGAAAACTGGCTCAACGAGGAGCCTTCCCGCCGGAATATGCCCCTTACGGCGACGGCTCAAACCACCTGTGTACAGGGAATTTGGGAAAGTTCCAAAGAAATTTTAAAAAAACAGTGTACAAATGCAAAAATATTTGATACAATATGTAATGCTACGCATAGGCGTCAAACTGAGGCGGCCGAATTGGCGGCTCAGGTGGATGTCATGGTCGTTGTTGGAGACCGTAAAAGTGCCAATACCAAGCATTTAGCAGAGATTTGCAGGGAGAAATGCGGACGGGTCGTTCAAATTGAGCGGGCCGGTGAGCTCTCGTCAGAACTTTTTGAGGGATGTCTTGTGGCAGGTCTTACGGCCGGCGCGTCTACGCCAGCGGGCATCATTAAGGAGGTATATACAACGATGAGCGAAGAAATCAAGAACATGGAATCCAACGAGGAAAGCTTCGAGGAACTGCTGGAAAAATCTTTTAAGACTTTAAATACAGGAGAGAAGGTAACCGGTATCGTGACGGCTGTCGGCCCCACCGAGGTACAGGTGGATCTGGGCTGCAAGCAGGCGGGCTACATTTCCGTGGATGAGCTGAGTGCTGATCCCAATGTGAAGCCCGAGGATGTGGTGAAGGTAGGCGACGAGATCGAGACCTACATCATCCGCGTGAACGATGTGGAAGGCTACGCTATGCTCTCCAAGAAGCGTCTGGACGCTGTGAAGGTCTGGGAGGACATCGAGGTTGCCCGGGAGAACAAGACCACCCTGGAGGGCAAGGTCACCGAGGAGAACAAGGGCGGCATCGTCGTCAATGTGAAGGGCGTGCGCGTGTTCGTGCCCGCTTCCCAGAGCGGCCAGCCCCGGGGCGCTGATCTCAGCGAGATGATCGGTCAGACCGTTTCCCTGCGTATTACCGAGGTCAACCGTGCCCGCCGCCGCGTGGTTGGCTCCATCCGTGCCGTGCAGTTCGAGGCCCGTCAGGCTGCCCAGGCTGCTATTTGGGAGAGCATCGAGGTGGGTAAGCACTACACCGGCACCGTGAAGTCCATGACCAGCTATGGCGTGTTCGTGGATATCGGCGGTGTGGACGGCATGGTACATATCTCTGAGCTGTCCTGGTCCCGCATCAAGAACCCCGCTGAGGTGGTTTCTGTGGGCGACACTCTGGATGTGTATGTCATTTCCTTCGACCCCGAGAAGCACAAGATCTCTCTGGGTGTGAAGGATCGCTCCTGCAATCCCTGGGATAAGTTCATGGAGACTTATCATGTGGGTGATGTGGCCAATGTGCGCATCGTGAAGCTGATGACCTTCGGCGCTTTCGCTGAGGTAGTTCCCGGTGTGGATGGTCTGATCCACATTTCCCAGATCGCCGACCGCCGCATTGAGAAGCCCGGTGATGTTCTGTCCGAGGGCCAGATGGTGGATGCCAAGATCACCGCTATCGACGAGGAGAAGCAGAAGATTTCCCTGTCTATCCGCGCCCTGCTGGGTAGCCACGAGGACGAGGCCGACGAGGCTGAGGTCGAGGAGTAATTCCTGCATTTATAACGGATCCGGCACCTGATTACGGGTGCCGGATCTTTTGCGCTTTCCGGGGTGTCACCGTAAGCCTGGGATACATAAAATATGGCATGAGGAGGAATGGCACCATGGAATATGTGATCATCATAGCCCGCTCTGTCACCCAGGCGCAGCGGATGATGCATCTGCTGGAAAACTGCGGCATTTGGGCGAAAATATTCCGCTCTCCCGTGGGACTGACGGAGTACGGATGCAGCTATGCGGTAAAAATAAGGCGCGAGAAGCTATGGCAGGCGATGGACTGCCTGCATCGGGGAGGTCTGACACCCCTTTCGGTCCACGAAAAACAGGGGGATGGCTACCGCGAGGTGAGGGTATGATCTATCTGGATAGCGGAGCCACAACCTTGGAAAAGCCTCCGGAGGTGGCCAGGGCTATGGCCCGGGCGGTGGGGACTATGTCGTCCCCGGGACGCGGGAATTATCCGGCCTCCCGGCGAGCGGAGCAGACGGCCTTTGCCTGCCGGGAGGCGGCAGCGGGGCTGTTTCAGGTTCCGACACCGGACCAGGTGGTCTTTACCTCCAATGCTACCCACGGGCTGAACATTGCCATTCGAAGTCTGGTGCGGCCCGGCGGACGGGTGGCCATCAGCGGATATGAGCATAACGCCGTGACAAGGGTGCTGCACAGCATTCCGGGGGTGGAAATGATAGTAGCGGACGCGCCGCTGTTTGCGCCGGAGAAGATACTGGAGGGATTTCACAGTGCCCTGCGCCGGGGCGTGGATGCGGTGGTGTGCAACCATGTATCCAATGTGTTCGGGTGCGTGCAGCCGGTGGAGGCGATTGCGCAGCTGTGCAGGCGATATAATACGCCGCTGATCGTGGATGCGTCCCAGTCCGCGGGGATACTCCCGGTGACGCTTTCGGACTGGGGAGCGGCCTTCGTGGCAATGCCGGGGCACAAAGGCCTTTATGGCCCCCAGGGAATGGGACTGCTGCTGTGCGGCGGGGAGGCAAGCCCCCTGCTTTTCGGCGGAACAGGGAGCGCCTCGAGAATGCAGACCATGCCCCCGGATCTGCCGGACCGGCTGGAGGCGGGGACCCACAATATGCCGGGGATTGCGGGGCTTTTAGAGGGACTTAGGTTCGTGGCCCGGATGGGAACGGAGAACATCGCGGACCATGAAATACGCCTGACCCGCCGGGCGGCCCGGGGCCTTGCAGCCCTGCCGGGGGTGGAGGTTTTTGCCGATGGGAAGGAGCTGTCACAGACGGGGGTGCTGTCGTTCCGGGTCCGGGGAATGGACAGCGAGCAGATCGGCGAGGAACTGGCCCGAAGGCAGATCGCCGTGCGCTCGGGGCTGCACTGTGCGCCCTTGGCCCACCGAACTGCCGGGACCCTGGAAACGGGGACCGTGCGCCTGAGCCCGTCGGTTTTCAACACGCCCCAGCACATCGACACTTTTCTGCGGGAGCTTACCGCTATTCTTCGAGAAAACGAAAGCAGTGGGGGCCGGTCCTGATCTTGGATGGTTTTTGGGATGTTTATTTCGATATAACAAAGAAAATCGGATAGTTTTTATTGCTTTTTTCCCGGGATTCTTATATAATAAGTATTACCTATGGAATTCTATTGTACAGGAAAGGAGCAGACTGTGGATTCTATCATTTCTGTGCTGGAAAATATATGGCGATACCTGACGCTGATCCGCATTACGGATGTGCTGGATATTTCCATTATGTCCTTTGCCATCTATAAGCTGCTGCGCCTGGTGCGCAGCACCCGGGCTGAGAATATCCTCAAGGGGATCGTGATTTTTATTTTGGCGCTGTGGCTGTCCTCTTTGCTGAATCTGCGGGGGATCAACTACATCCTCAGCTATGTAGTGGAGTGGGGCGTTTTGGCCCTGTTTGTGGTGTTTCAGCCGGAGCTGCGCAGGGGCCTGGAGCAGCTTGGCAGCAAGAACATCCGACTGCTGCGTTTCCTGACACCGGAGCAGCGGAGCACCGAGCTGGAAAAGGCTATCGACCAGACTGTGGTGGCCTGCACGGAGATGTCTCAGTCCCGTACGGGCGTGCTTATTGTGTTTGAGCGCAGTTTGGTGCTTAACGATATGCTTCGCAGCGGTACGGAGCTGGATGCAAGGGTGTCCAGCGAGCTGCTGAAAAATATTTTCTTCGTGAAGGCGCCTATGCACGACGGCGCGGTTATCATTCGCAACGGGCGTATTTTGGGCGCAGGCTGTATGCTGCCGCTGTCGAAAAATGTGAATTTGAGCCGGGATCTGGGTATGCGCCACCGGGCCGGTATCGGCATGAGCGAGAACTCCGATGCGGTGGTGGTGATCGTTTCCGAGGAGACGGGTTCCATTTCCGTGGCCATCGGCGGGATGCTCAAGCGGCATTTAATGCCCGAGACCCTGTCTAAGCTGCTGAAAAACGAGCTGATGCCCGCCCCGGAGCAGGAGACGGAAGCCCGAAAAGATCCGCCCTGGTTCTTGCGGCGTATCCGTCAGCAGAAGGGAGGCGACGAGGATGAGTAAGAAACGCAAAGTGGTGCGCATCGCTATATCCATTTTGGCCGCCATCGCCATTTGGCTGTATGTGGACCTCGTGCGCCAGCCCAGCGTGCCTATGAAGGTGAAGGACATCCCTGTGGAATTCTCCGGGGAGAGCACCACCTTGGCGGACAAGGGCCTGATGCTGCTGTCGGGCTATGACACCACCATCGACCTGACTCTCAAGGGTCCTCGCCGCCAGCTCTGGCAAATCGACAAGGATGACATTCGCATCGTGGTGGACACCAGTTCCATTACGGAGGTGGGCTCCCAAAGCCTGACCTATCAGGTGATTTATCCCGACGGGGTATCGAAAAACTCTATCACCGTAGACTGGGCCAGCGCATACCGGGTGACGGTGACGGTAGGAGAGCTGTACTCCACGGAGGTGCCGCTGGTGTGCGAGGTCACCGGCACACCTAAGAAGGATTTTTACGCTGAGGATCCTATTTTGGATACGAATAAGATCCTGCTCCACGGTCAGCGGGATGACCTGATAAATATTAGCTATGCCAAGGTCACCGTAGATGTCACCGGCAGCGATAAGTCCTATGAGAATGCATTGGCCTTTAAGCTCTATGACTATAATAACATCGAGGTGGACAATGCCGCCATTCGGCCCACGGTGAAGCTGGTGCAGGTGCGTGTACCCATTAAGACCACCAAGGAGGTGCCGCTGGAGATGATCGTGCGGGAGTCGGCTGGCTCTACGCGGGATCAGGTGAGCTTCTCCATAGACCCCAAGTCCGTGACGCTGGCGGGAGAAAAGGATGTGCTGGACGCCATTCAGAGTATTGCCCTGGATACGGTTTATTTGCAGGATATTTCCGAGTCTCAGACCATGTATTATGAGATCCTGGCACCGGAAAAAACGGAGATCGTGGGCGATAACCACAGCGCGACCGTTACCTTCACCGTGACCGGTGTGACGGAGAAAACCATTACTGTCAGCCACTTCCAGGTGGAGCGGGTGCCTGATGGTTTTACGGGGATTTGCACCACAGAGAGCATCCAGGTGACCATTCGGGGCCTGGCGGCGGAAATAGAGGCTGTGACCGAGGACAACATCATTGCGGTCATCGACTTCTCCAGCCTTACCGCCGAGGGAGAGTACACTCTGCCGGTGAACATTGTGGTGAACGGATATAAAAATATAAGTGCAAAGGGCACCTATCAGGTGAATGTGAAGCTGGAGGGCGGCACATCCACGACTTATTAGCGAAAGGAACGGAACATGACGCAGATCGCAACAGTGGAAAAGAAATTGGAGCCGGGCTTTGTGGAGATTTCCGTACCCCGGAAATCCGCCTGCGGACACGACTGTGAGGAGTGCGCCGGCTGTGGCATGACCGGGGCGGCCATCCACGCAAGGGCCAGCGACCCGGTGGGCGTGAATCCCGGGGACAAGGTGGTGGTCCAGAGTGAGACGAAGAAGCTCTTGGGCGTGGTGGCACTGGTGTATTTGCTGCCGGTGATTGCCTTCTTGCTGGGATACTTTCTGTCGGAGGGTCTGGCGGAGTCCACCCGCTATATCATCGCCATTGCTGCAGCCGCCGTGGCCTTTCTCCCCAGTATTTTCTATGACCGCTATGCCAAGCGCCACGAGATACTGACCTATACCGTTGTGCGCCTGTTCTGATGTTCGGATATGTTCATATTTCCCCGGACAAACTGACGGAGGAGGAATCGGCGCGGTACAGGGCCTGCTACTGCGGCCTGTGCCACACCTTGGGCCGTCGCTACGGCCTGGCGGCAAGGATGATTCTAAACTATGATCTGGTGTTTTTAGCGATGCTTCTGTCAGAGGGGAATATACCCCGATGCGACGAGAAGCGATGCCTGGTTCACCCGATACGCCGTCGATGCTTCTGCCGGGAGACGGCGGCCCTGGATGCGGCGGCGGATGTGAGCGTCCTGCTCACCTGGTGGCAGCTCCGGGACGGCGTGGAGGATCATGGGCTCTTTCGGGGACTTAAATACAGGCTTTCGGCTCTGCTTCTTCGGCCGGCTTACCGAAAGGCACGGCAATTTTGCCCGGATTTGGACAAGCGGATGCGGGAGAGACTGCAATATTTATCCGCACTGGAAAGGGAAAAATGCCCTGTGCCGGACCGGGCGGCGGACGCTTTTGCCCTGCTGCTGCGGGATTTGGCAGCCCTGGAGAGTAGCGCCGACAGGCGCCGGGTGCTGGAGGAGCTGCTGTATCATCTGGGACGGTGGATCTATTTGGTCGATGCCCTGGACGACCTGAAGAAGGATAGCAGGAGCGGAAATTATAATCCTCTTCTGCTGCGCTATGGATCGGCGGACGGGCAGCTATCGGAGCAGGACAAGCAGCGTGTAGCCCAAACCCTGGATGCTTCCGTCCGAGCCATGGCCGCAGCCTTTGAGCTGGCGGACTTCGGCTGCTGGAGGGGCATAATAGAAAGCGTCCTATACGAGGGACTGTATGCGGTGGGAAGTGCCGTACTCAACGGAACCTATCGTAAAAAAACAAAAAAGACAGAGAACGCAAAAGGAAAGGCAGGACCCGATGATGCGTGACCCCTATGAGGTACTGGGCGTACCCCGTACCGCTACCGACGAAGAGATAAAGAAAGCTTACCGCAATTTGGCGCGAAAATATCACCCGGATAACTATCATGATTCGCCCCTGGCCGATGTGGCTCAGGAGAAGATGAAGGAGATCAACGAGGCCTACGAGCAGGTGCAGACCATGCGCAAAAACGGCACCGCCGGCGGCTCTTACAGCGGCGCCTATGCAGGCGGAGGATACGGAAACCCTTACGGCAATCCCTATGGTAACGCCTATGGCGGCGCATACGGCGGTGACCCGGCCTTTTCCCGGATACGCATGACCATTCAGCAGGGAAATCTGAATCTGGCCGAGGAGCTGCTCAACGCCATGAGTGACCACAACGCCGAGTGGAATTTCCTCAAGGGTGTCATCTGCTACCGTAAGGGATGGATGGATGAGGCTAAGCGCTACTATGAGACGGCGGTGCAGATGGCACCGAACAACCCGGAGTATCGCCGGGCGCTGGACATTATGGAGGGCCGGGGCAACACTTACCGTCCCCAGGGCTATGGCAACCGTACCACCGGCACATTCGGAAGCGACGAATGCACCAAGATCTGCGGTACACTGATTTGCGTAAACTGTTTGTGCGGAGGCGGAAGAGTGTTCTTCTGCTGACGGGATAGAGGAGGAATGGAAAATGGTCAAAAGTATGACCGGTTATGGACGCGCTCGTCAGGAGCGCAACGGAAGAAACATCACTGTGGAGGTCCGGTCGGTGAACAACCGGTATCTGGACTGCACCGTGAAAATGCCCCGGGCCTATATTTTCGCCGAGGACGCCATGAAGGCCTTGGTGCAAAAGTACATCTCCCGAGGTAAGGTGGATGTATTCGTCACCGTGGATGCCGTGACCGCCGACCAAACGGTGGTGCAGGTGAATGAGCCCCTGGCCCGGAGCTACTATCAGGCGCTGAGCCGCCTGCGGGAGATGTTCTCCCTGGAGGACGAGCTGAGCGCAGCTACCCTGGCCAGGTTCCCCGATGTGCTGGCTGTGACCAAGGCGGAGGAGGACCTGGAGATGATCTCCGCCGACATCTGCGCCGTGCTGGAGGAGGCCCTGACTGCCCACCGGCAGATGCGCAGTGTGGAAGGGGAGAAGCTGTTTAGCGATATTGCAGGCCGGGCCGACACCATTGAGAGTGTTGTGGCCAAGGTGGAGGAGCGTTCGCCCCAGACGGTCAGTGAGTACCGGGCGCGACTGGAGGCGAAGATGCGGGAGGTGCTGCAATCCACAACCATCGACGAGAGTCGCATTTTGACCGAAGCCGCTATTTTTGCCGACAAGATCGCCGTGGACGAGGAGACCGTGCGCCTGCGCAGCCACCTGTCCCAGCTTCGCACCATGCTCTCCGGCGACGAGCCCGTGGGCCGGAAACTGGATTTCCTCATTCAGGAGGTAAACCGGGAGTGCAACACCATCGGCTCTAAGTGCAATGACCTGACCATCGCTCGGGATGTGGTAAATATGAAGGCCGAAGTGGAAAAGATCCGCGAGCAGGTACAGAATATCGAGTGAGGTGGGAAAAGTGGATCTTATCAACATCGGATTCGGAAACCTAATCTCCGCCCAGCGGCTCATTGCCATCGTCAGTCCCGACTCCGCACCGGTGAAGCGGCTTATTCAGGAGTCCCGGGACAGCGGTATGCTCATTGATGCCACCTACGGCCGAAAAACCGCAGCGGTGCTGATTATGGATAGCGACCATGTGGTGCTGTCGGCCCTCTCTACGGAGAAAATGGCCCCCCGCTTGGGGATGAAGGTAGAAGACTTTACACGGGAGGAATTGCTTTGATTAAGGGTAAGACATTTATTATTTCCGGCCCTTCCGGCGTGGGCAAGAGCACGGTGCTTAACGCTCTGCTTCGGGAGTACCCGGATCTGTATTTTTCCGTATCCGCTACCACCCGGGCGCCCCGGGAAAAGGAGCTGGACGGCGTACATTATCACTTCATCGCTCCGGAGGATTTTCATAAGATGATCGAGGAGGAGGCGTTTTTGGAGTACGCCGAGTATGTGGGCAATTTCTACGGAACACCCAAGAAATATGTGGATGCCGCCATGGATGAGGGCCGGGATGTGATACTGGACATTGAGATTCAGGGGGCCCAGCAGGTGTGCGCCAAGCGCCCGGAAACGGTGCGCATCTTCATTGCGCCGCCCTCCTGGTCGGAGCTGGAGCGCCGTCTCACCGAGCGGGGGACCGACGATGCGGACAAGGTGCAAAAGCGGCTCCTGCGTGCCAAGGTGGAGCTGAAAATGGCGGATGCCTACGACTATTTCGTTATCAACGACACGGTGGACAGCGCCGTGGAGCAGCTCAAGGCCATTCTCTTGGCGGAGCACTGCAAGTCCCCTCAGCGTATTGCAAAGCTGCTGGTGGAGTAAATCATTTGTTTGTAAGAAAATTCTAAAAGAATTTTTAACAGTATTTTTCGCCGAAAGGCAGATAGGAAGTTGATTATTATGATGCTGTATCCCGCAATGACGAAGCTCACGGAGCATATTCCCAACCGCTACATGATGGTGAATGTGGTGGCGCGCCGCGCCCGCCAGATCGCCCAGGAGGCTGAGGTAAATGGGGAGCCCCTGGAGGAAAAGCCCGTGACCTTGGCCATCGATGAGGTGGCGGAGGGCCTGTTCGATGCGTCCTCCATTGACACGGGTATCGACACGGACAATAAGAAATAAACCCAAACCCAATGCAGGAGGCGCCCATGGCACAGATCGCTAAAATTGCAATAGAGAATGCCGTCTATGCCATCGACAAGCCCTATGACTACCTGGTCCCTGAGGATATGACCGTATGCGCCGGAATGCGTGTGACCGTTCCCTTTGGCCGGGGTAACCGCCGGTCGGAGGGCATGGTGCTGTCTGTGCAGGAGGGGGCCGTGGATCGACCGCTGAAGGCGGTGGAGACGGTGCTGGACCGGGAGCCACAGCTATCGGCGGAGCAAATCCGCCTGGCGCTGTGGATGTGCCAGCGGTACTTCTGCACCTTTTACGATGCACTTCATGCGATACTGCCCATCGGACTTTGGTATCAGTATAAGGAGCTCTGGCACCTGAAACGGGAGCCGGAGGGTGAGCTGCCGGAAAAGGAGCAGGTCCTGGTGACCCTTTTGCAGGAGAAGGATAGAGAGCTTTCCCAGCTCATGGAGGCGCAGCCTAAGGCGAAGGCCATGCTGCAAAAGCTAGAACAGCAGGGAATCGTATCCTGCGCGCGCGCCTCTAACCGACGCGTTTCAGACAAAACCGACTGGCGTGTGGCCTTTGCCATCACCTCCCAGGAGGCGGAGGAGCTGACCCGAGATAAGATGCGCAGAGCACCCCGGCAGGGGGCGGCCCTAAGCTTTTTGCTGAAAAACGGAGAGACCTCGCTCCACGACCTCATTTATTACACCGGCGTACAGCGCAAGTGGGTGATGAAAATGGGGGAGGAGGGCGTTTTTTCCCTGTGTGAGCAGGAGATTTTTCGGGTACCCTTACGCCCAGCACAGGAAAAAGCGCCGCAGATTCAGCTCAATGATGAGCAGCAGGCTGCCTACAACGATATTTTGGCGCAGATCCACAGCGGAAAGCCCGGAGTAACGCTTTTGCAGGGGGTTACCGGCAGCGGCAAGACGGAGGTGTACATCACTCTGGCGCAAAAGCTGCTGCAAGAGGGCAGAACGGCTATGATCCTGGTGCCGGAAATTGCCCTGACACCCCAAATGATGCAGCGTTTTTCCCTGTATTTCGGCGAGGATGTGGCGCTGCTGCACAGCGGCCTGGGTATTGCCCAGCGGTATGACCAATATAAGCGCATCCGGCAGGGGCTGGTGAAGATCGTGCTGGGTACCCGGTCGGCGGTGTTTGCTCCTATAGACAATCTGGGTATGATTGTGCTGGATGAGGAGCAGGAAGGGTCTTACGAGTCGGAGAAACCGCCCTGCTACCATGCCCGGGATATAGCCAAATACCGCTGCGCCAAGGAGGGCGCCTGGCTGGTGCTGGGCTCCGCCACCCCGACGGTGGAAACGGCTTACCATGCCCGGGAGGGAAATTACCGGCTGACGCTGCTGCGCCGGCGGTTCAATCAAAACGCCCTGCCCGGGGTCTCCCTGGTGGATATGCGTCAGGAGCTGCGGCAGGGGAACTATACCTCTATCAGCCGTCCGCTGTATGAGGAGATTCAAAAGAACCTGGAGCTGGGTCAGCAGACGATCCTGTTTCTCAACCGTCGCGGAAACAGCCGCCAGGTCATCTGTCCCGGATGTGGGTATGTGCCCCAGTGTCCTCGGTGCAGCGTCTCGCTGACCTATCACTCGGCCAACAGGCGGATGATGTGCCACTACTGTGGCTATTCAGAGCGGTTTGAGGCGGACTGCCCTCAGTGCGGCGAGGCATTTCGCCCGGTGGGGTCCGGTACGCAGAGGGTGGAGCAGGAGCTGCAGGAGCTGTTTCCCGGTGTGCCCATTTTACGGATGGACGCAGACTCTGTGGGCGTGCAGCATGAAAAAATGCTGCAAAAATTTGATAAGGAAAAAATTCCTATCCTTTTGGGAACACAAATGGTGGCCAAGGGATTGGATTTTGATAATGTGACGCTGGTGGGGGTCCTGGCGGCGGATCAGTCGCTGTATGTGGACAACTACCGCGCCGCCGAACGCACCTTTGTACTTCTGACCCAGGTTGTGGGCCGAGCGGGCCGGGGTGACAAGCCCGGCCGGGCGCTGATACAGACCTACACCCCGGAAAATGAGGTGCTGCGGGATGCGGCCCGGCAGGACTACGAGAGCTTTTACCGACGGGAGATCGGGCTGCGGCATATGCGCCGGGAACCTCCCTTCACGGATATAACGGTGCTTACCGTCAGCGGCAGCAACGAGGAATTCGTGCGCCGAAGCTGTATGCAGCTGCGGGACGGACTCTGTGCTGCCATGATGCAGCCGGAGTATCGGGATATGGGCTTGGAGGTGCTGGGCCCGGCTCCGGCTCCGGTGGTGAAGGTCAATGGCCGCTTCCGCTATCGCATTACGGTGGTAGGGCGGTGCAGTGGGCCTGTGCGTCGGCTGCTGGCGGCCTTTATGAAGGATTTCGCCCAGCGGAGCGAGAATCGGAATATGAGTATTTTTGCGGAGTATAACCGAATGAACTAAGGAGCAGGAGGAGAATAAAATGGCTCTGAGACGGATTGTTTTGCAGGGAGAGGATTGCCTGACCAAGGTGTGCCGTCCTGTGACGGATTTTGATAATCGCCTGCATATTTTGCTGAATGATATGGCGGACACACTTCTGGATTCCGGCGGCGTGGGTCTGGCAGCGCCCCAGGTGGGCATTTTGCGCCGGGTGTGCGTAGTGCAGAACGAGAACGATGAAATTATTGAGCTTATCAATCCTGAGATTGTCTACACCCAGGGGGAGCAGACGGGTCTGGAGGGCTGTTTGAGCGTGCCGGGAAAGTTCGGCGTGGTCACGCGGCCGGAGGTAGTGCGGGTCCGGGCCCAGGATCGGGACGGCAACTTCTTCGAAGTGGAGGACAGTGACCTTACGGCTCGGTGCTTTTGCCACGAGATCGAGCATCTGGACGGGCACCTGTTTGTAGAGCACACGGATCATCTGCTGACGGAGGAGGAGCTGCAGGAGTACATACGCCGGCAAGAGGAGGACGAGGCGTAATGCGGATTTTGTTTATGGGAACGCCGGAGTTTGCTGTGGAGCAGCTTCGGAGGCTGGTAGAGGACGGACACGATATTTGCGGCGTATTTACCCAGCCGGATAAGCCTAAAAACCGGGGCATGAAAATGACCTTCTCCCCTGTAAAGGAGTATGCCTTGTCACAGGGCTTGGCGGTTTATCAGCCCACGAAAATGCGCGACGGAACAGCTCTGGCCCTGGTGCGGGAGCTGAAGCCGGAGCTGATCGTGGTGGCGGCCTACGGACGCATACTGCCGGAGGACATTCTGGCGGTGCCGGACAAGGGCTGCATCAATGTGCATTCCTCGATCCTGCCTAAATATCGCGGTGCAGCGCCTATCAACTGGGCTATTTTGGATGGCCTGAAGGAGACGGGCGTGACTATCATGTACATGGCTAAGGAGCTGGACGCAGGAGACATCATCTGCATCAAAAAGACGGAAATTTTGCCGGAGGAAAATGCCCGGGAGCTGACTGAGCGGCTGGCCCGTTTAGGCGCGGAGGCCTTAGCCGAGGCTGTGGAGCAGATTGGCCGCGGTACGGCGGCGCATATCCCCCAGGAGCATGGGGCATCCACCTATGCGCCCATGCTCAGTAAGGAGCTTTCCCCGATGGACTGGACCCGCCCGGCCCAGGCGCTGCATGACCAGGTTCGGGGCCTTATCCCCTGGCCCTGCGCCAGCACGGAGCTGGCAGGCAAGCGGGTGAAGGTGTTCAAGACGAAGCTGGGACATAAGACGGATGCCCGGCCCGGAGCTGTGCTTACTGCCGGGAAGCAGGGACTTGAGATTGCCTGCGGCGACGGACAGAGCCTGTGGATCCTGGAGCTGCAGGCCGAGGGAGGCAAACGAATGATGGCAGCGGATTATCTCCGGGGCCATCCGATGGATACGGAAAAATGAGCGAGAACAGAAAATTTACCGCCCGGGACACGGCGCTGGAGGTTCTGATGCAGATCGAGCGGGCTAACGCCTGGTCCGACAGCAGCCTCAAGCGTACCATTGCCAAAAACGGGCTGGAGGGCCGTGAGGCGGCCTTGGCTACAAGGCTGGCCTACGGCGTGGTGCAAAACCGCACCCTTCTGGACTACTATATTACCTGCTACTGCGTGCAGAAGGCACATAGATTGGAGCCGGTGATCCGCAATATTCTGCGCATCGGCGGCTATCAAATTCTGTTTATGGATAAAATACCCCATCGGGCCGCCGTGAACGAGGCGGTGGAGATGTGCCGCCGAAACGGTCGTCCCAGGGCGGCGGGCATGGTCAATGCCGTGCTGCGGAAATTCGTTGCCAACTGGATGAATATGCCGCCTATTCCCCAGGGAAGTACGGCGGAATACCTCTCCGTTCGTTATAGTCACCCTCGGTGGCTGGTGGAGCGCCTGCTGGAGCTGCTTCCGGCGGAGGAGGCAGAGCAGTTTTTGCAGGGGGATAACGACATTGTTCCCACAACCATCCAAACGAATCTCCTGAAAACCGATGATGAGTCCTTGCTGCAGGAGCTTCGGCAGGCGGGTGTGGATATAGAGCGCCATGGGTGGCTGCCCCACTGCTTCACGGTCTCCGGTACCGGGAGCCTGGAGCGCTTGCCTGCCTTTGCGGAGGGGCGGTTTATGGTCCAGGATGCCGCCGCCCATTTGGTGACGGTGGTGGCCGGGCCCCAAAAAGGTGACCGGGTGCAGGATGCGTGCGCTGCCCCCGGCGGAAAATCCTTTGCCGCCGCCATTGCCATGGAGGGGGAGGGGCAGATCCTCTCCTGTGACATCCATCCCCACAAGCTGAAACTGATTGACTCCGGGGCAAAACGCCTGGGAATCTCCTGCCTGCGTACCATGCTGGCCGACGCACGGGAGCACCATGCAGCCTGGGACAGAGCGGCGGATGTGGTCATAGCCGATGTACCCTGCTCGGGTCTGGGTATCATTCGTAAAAAGCCGGATATCCGATACAAGAACCCTGAGGAGCTGGCACAGCTTCCGATTATTCAGAGGGAAATTTTGGAAAATGTTTGCCGATATGTGCGCTCCGGCGGCGTGCTGGTTTACTCCACCTGCACCATCCTGCCGGAGGAAAACGAGCAGGTGACGGAGGCATTTTTGCAGGCGCACCCGGAGTTTGAGCGGACAGCCTTTACCCTGCCTCTGCCCATAGGCACCTGCGACGGGCAGCTGACGCTCTGGCCTCAGCGCCATGGAACAGACGGGTTTTATATCTGCCGTATGCGCAGAAAAGACTGAAAGATACGGAAGGAGGGACAGGCGCTCTTGCTTGACATTAAATCCATGACTATGGTGGAAATGGGGGACTATTTCCGCCAGTTGGGAGAGCCGGCCTTTCGGGCCAAGCAGGTGTTCACCTGGCTGCACCGGGGCGTAAAGAGCTTTGATGAAATGAGCAATCTCTCCAAGAGCCTGCGGCAAAAGCTGGCCCAAAGCTGTCATATTACCGTGCCCCGGGTGGCCAAAAAGCAGGAGTCTCGGCTGGACGGAACCGTTAAATACCTTTGGGAGCTGGAGGACGGCAACTGCATCGAGACCGTTCTTATGCAATATCATCACGGCAATACCGTGTGCATCTCCTCTCAGGTGGGCTGCCGCATGGGCTGCGCCTTCTGCGCGTCTACCGTTGCCGGGCGGGTCCGGGACCTGACGCCCTCAGAGCTGTTGGATCAGGTGCTTTTCACCCAGCTGGATTCCGGCCGGGAGATTTCCAATATCGTGCTTATGGGTATCGGAGAGCCTTTGGATAACCGAGGAAATGTCCTGAAATTCCTGGATCTGGTGAATCATCCCGACGGACTGAACATTGGGATGCGGCACATCAGCCTATCCACCTGCGGCATAGTGCCGGGCATTGATTATCTGGCGGGGCTGCATCTGCAGCTCACCCTCTCGGTGTCCCTCCATGCGCCGGACAGCGAGACACGATCGCGCATTATGCCCGTGAACAAAAAATATGATGTAGAGGAGCTTTTCGCTGCCTGTCATCGCTACTTTAAAACCACCGGACGGCGCATATCCTTTGAATACGCCATGATTGACGAGGTGAACGACCACGACTGGCAGGCAGACCTCATTGCCAGGAAGCTTGCCGGTATGCCGGGACATGTGAATCTGATCCCCCTGAACGATGTGGTGGAGAGTCCCTTTAAGCCCAGTCATCGGTTATCCGCCTTTCAAAAAAGGCTGGAGTCTCACGGCGTCACCGCCACGGTGCGCCGGAGCCTGGGCGGAGATATAGATGCGTCTTGCGGTCAGCTTCGGCGCAAGGCTATGGAAGAAAAGGAGGATGTCAGCGGAAAATGAGGATATGGAGTATATCGGACATTGGCCTTGTGCGGCATGAGAACCAGGATGCCTGCGGGACTATGCTGATAGAAGACTACACCGCCGCCGTTGTGTGCGACGGGATGGGCGGCACGGCGGGCGGCGCGGTGGCCAGCAGGCTGGCTGTGCAGACCTACCGTCAGCAGCTGGAGAAAAATCTCCGGCGCCATATGACCGCGCAGCAGCTTAGGGAGGTATCCGGCTATGCCATTGCCGCTGCCAACCGGGCTATTCGCCAGAAGGCTCTGGAGGAGCCCTCCGTTCACAGCATGGGCACGACGCTGGTGGCGGCTATCGTCTCCGGAGAGGATGTGCTCATCAGCAATGTGGGCGACAGCCGTGCCTACCTGTTGGGCAGCGGCGGCATTCAGCAGATATCCAAGGACCATTCCCTGGTGGGGTCCATGGTGGAGCAAGGCAACATGACCGAGCAGGAGGCCCGGCGGCACCCTAACCGCAACCTGATCACAAGGGCACTGGGGCCGGAGGAAAATGTCCGGGATGACGAATTTTCCTGCAAATGGAAACAGGGCGATTACCTGCTTCTGTGTACGGACGGACTGGTGAATACCGTCAGCGATCAGGAATTGCTTTTCGAGATCGTTCACACGGAGGACCCGGAACACTGTTTGAGGCGGCTGGTGGATATTTCCGTGAGCCGCGGCGCGCCGGATAATATAACGGCGATCCTGATGCAGAACATTTAAAGGAGATTTTGGAATATGGATAAATACATAGGAAAAATGCTGGATGGCCGTTACGAGATTATAGAGCTTATCGGCTCCGGCGGCATGGCCAATGTGTATAAGGCCAAGTGCCATCGCCTCAACCGCATGGTGGCTGTCAAGATCCTCAAGTCCGACATGGCGGAAAATGAAGAGATTCGCCGCCGTTTCCGGGACGAGAGCCGGGCCGTGGCACAGCTTTCTCACGCCAATATCGTGTCTGTGTACGATGTATCCAGCAGCGGCGATACGGAGTATATCGTCATGGAGCTTATTGACGGCATCACTCTCAAGCAGTATATGGAGCGGCGGGGACAGATGGATTGGCGGGAGTCTCTGCACTTCATCATTCAGATTATGCGCGCCTTGGAGCATGCCCACAGCCGCGGCATTATCCACCGGGACATCAAGCCGCAGAATATCATGGTCCTGCGGGATGGCAGCGTGAAGGTGGCCGATTTCGGCATCGCCTGCCTGCAGAATAACGCCCAGACCCTGACCCAGGATGCCCTGGGCTCCGTACATTATATTTCTCCCGAGCAGGCCCGGGGCGAGCATATCGACGCCCGGTCCGACATCTATTCCGCCGGTGTGGTGCTCTATGAAATGCTCACGGGTCGTCTGCCCTTTGAGGGCGACACCGCCGTGTCTGTGGCTATCCAGCACCTGAGCTCTGTTCCCTTGGCTCCCAGTGAGATCCGGGAGGATGTGCCGAAGGGCTTGGAGCTTATCTGCATGAAGGCTATGTGTGCCGACATTAATAAGCGCTATGCCTCCGCTACCGCCATGCTGGAGGATCTGGAGAGCTTCCGCAAGAATCCGGACATAGATATGGAGTATATCCGGGAGGAGCTGAAGGAAAAGGAGAACACCGAGGCCACCCGCTACATCAGCAAAAAGGAGCTGAGCGAGGCCGTCCGCAATAAGAAGGAAAAGGAAAAGGACGAGCTGGCTGCCGAAAAGCAGGAAAAAACCGGCATTGCCGGAACCAAGGACGAGAAAAAGCGCATGGCCATCATTATCGGCGCCTTTGCCGGAGCCCTGCTGCTGATTTTCCTGATTTTCACGCTGATTTTCAACGGCTTTGGAGGCGGCGGTGACAGCAGCGGCCACAAGGTGCCGGATATTCGCGGTATGACCGTGGAGGAGGCCGAGAAGCTGGAGGGCATCAAGGGCATTTTCACCATTGAGGTGGTAGGTACCAAGGAAAACAGCAAGTATAAGGATGGGGAGATCATTTCCCAGGATCCCAGCGAAGGAACTCTGCGCAAAAATAACCTGACCATTCAGGTGTATGTCTGCGCCAAGGTAGAGAAATCCTATATGCCCACGGTGCTGAATATATCCGAGAGCGAGGCAAAGTCCATTTTGAATAATATGAGCCTGGGCCTGAATATCCAGGTACAGGATAAACCCTCTGACACCGTGGCCAAGGGCCTTGTTGTCGCCACCAGCCCGGCGGCCGGCGCAGAGATCCGCCAGGGCAACACCGTAATTATTTATATCAGCTCCGGTCGGGAGATCAAGCCCGTTACCGTGCCTAATTTCGTAGGTATGACCGAGGAAAAGGCCAATTTGGAGGCCCAGAAGCTGGGCCTGGTAGTGGGGGCAAGCTCCAGCGAGTACAGTGATAAGCCTGCGGGTACCGTCATCCGTCAGAGCATTTCCGCCACTACGGAGGCTAAGACCGGCGACAATATCTACTTTACCATCAGTCTGGGGCCCAACAACACGATGGTGGATGTGCCGGATGTGATCGGTAAGTCTCTGAACGCCGCCAAGAGCGAGCTGGAGGCTGCCGGATTTACTGTGGCAGTGCAGTGGCAGGGTCAGGAAGGCGCCAATGAAATCGTTATCGGCTGCACTCCCGACGGCTCTGCGGAGAAGGGCAGCACAATTACCATTACCGTGACCTCAAAGGATGCACAGACTGAGCCCGATCAGCCCGGTCACACGAACGGATGAGAGGACGCATTGAAAAGGCTCTGAGCGGGTTCTACTATGTAAATGTAGGCGGGCAGGTCCTGCAGTGCCGGGCCCGCGGTAAGTTCCGTCGGGAGGGCACCAGTCCCCTGGTAGGGGACTGGGTGCAGGTTCGGGAGCTGGGCGGCGGCGAAGGTTTTGTGGAGGAGATAGAGCCTCGCAAAAGCTGCTTTGCCCGCCCCTCGGCGGCCAACATCGATCAGCTTGTGATCATCGCATCGGGGGCCATTCCGGTGACGGACCCGTATCTTATTGATCGCATTGCCTCCATTGCCGCCCTGAAGGGCTGCGGAGTTCTGGTCTGCCTGAATAAAAGCGACCTGGATCCGGCGGAGGAGCTGTATGCAATTTACGCCCATTCTGCCATTCCCGTGCTGCGCGTCAGTGCCAAAACCGGTGAAGGTATGGAGCAGCTTCGGTGTCATATTCGGGGAAAGCTCAGTGCATTTACGGGGAACTCCGGTGTTGGTAAATCCAGTATTCTCAACTGCCTGTGCCCGGACCTCTCCTTACAGGTAGGAGAGGTGAGCCAGGCCCTGGGCCGGGGCAGGCACACCACTCGACATGTGGAGATGTTTCCGGTGGAGGAGGATACCTGGGTCATTGATACACCGGGCTTTTCCTCCTTTGACACGGAAGAACTGAACCTGGAATTGCAGGCACATCTGCCGGAGACATTCCCGGAGTTTTTGCCTTACCTGGGTCAGTGCCGATTCGTGGGGTGCAAGCACATAAAGGAAAAGGGCTGCGCCGTACTGGAGGCAGTGCGGCGGGGCGATATTCCGGCCAGCCGGCACAGGAGCTATGTGCGGCTGTGGGAGGAAGTGAAGGATCTGCGGCCCTGGGATAAAAAGTAGAATTAGCATCGATATGCTCCCTCCGTGACAGGCAGTGAGAAAGCAAGCTGCCTGTTATGGAGGGGGCATTGCTATGTCGGAAAAAAGCAGGCCTTGTACCCTTACAAAAATCCCGGCCGACAGCGTGTGGCTGTCGGCCGGGAAAATAAATACAAGTGTATATTCTGCCATTAAATCCATTGCTTACGGTTGGAGGGTAAAGGTCATGGTGACCGGGTTATGGTCAGAGTAGGCAAAGCCGGTATCAATGACAGTGGCAGAGTTTACGGTCACATTGTCAGACACCAGGAAGCCGTCTACCGTTACCACATACTGGCCTTCGTGGTAAGGCGCATCGGCGTTGCGGCAGCTGGGTACGGGGTTCTCCGGATCCAGAGGCGGCACCAGTGTAATGTTTTTGCCACGGAACAGCTCCTCCGGCAGGGGCTGGGCCCAGGTGTAGTCCCCGGCACTGATGCCAAACACTTCCTCGGAATTACCCAGCAGGTCCTTATTAAAGTCCCCGCCGCAGATGCAGTAGTTGCCCTTTTCGTACTCGCTCTGCATATCGCTCAGCAGCATTTCCGCCTGCTCGTTGGCGATGACCCCGTCAGAGGTGTAGGCGGACAGATGCACGGCGTAGAGCACCAGCTCCTTGCCGTTTTCCATGGGCACCCGGCTGACGGTGTAGCAGCGGTCCAGGTCCACCAGCTTCATGACCCCCGTTTCAATGGGCAAACTCCGGCGCAGGGAGGAGACGATAGGTGCCGAGGAGAAGGTCATCAGCCCCGACTCCGAGGCCCCGTGGGGCTGGGTCAGCGGCCAAAACAGGAACGGGGAGTCATAGTTCTGCCCCCACACGGAGCTGTACCCCGTGAGAGCCCCGCGCAGGATGTCCGCCTCATTTTTATGGTAGCTGCGGGTGGCATCGGTGTCCACCTCCTCCACGAAGTAAAAGTCCGCGTTCTGCTCCTTCAGAAGTTCCGCAATATTCTTGAGGTTTGTGTCCAGCCGCTCCTTGGACCAGGCCCAAGACTCGGTGCCGCCGTCCATAAAGAAGCTGTAATCCGACTCATAGGCCCCGAAGCCCATGTTGTAGGACACCACAGTGTAGGCAGTGCCGGCCTTGACCTCTCCGGCGGCAGCCCCCTCTGCCGTCAGGGGCAGATTATCCTCGATGCGGTGGTAGTCCAAAAACACATAGGCTACATAGCCTAAAACCAAAATCAGCAGGGCCAGCAGCACGATACCGGCGATCTTCAACGCTTTTTTCATACGGATCTCCTTATTGGTTTACTTTTTCCTGATTCTATATTATAATTCATTCATACGCATTTGAAAAGAGGAATTTGTTTTGAGAAAACTGGTGATTCGATTTAACGCCCCGGCTACGCTGACTTTTGCCCTGCTGGCCTTGGGTGCCCTGCTGCTGGGGCAGACCTTGGGCAGCGGCGTGACCATGAAATATTTTTGCGTGTACCGCTCGTCACTGGCGGACCCGCTGACCTATCTGCGCTTTTTCACCCATGTGCTGGGCCATGCGGACTATTCTCACTACATGGACAATATGCTGCTGCTTCTGCTGGTGGGCCCGCCTCTGGAGGAGAAGTACGGCTGGAAGAAAATGGCGTGGTTTATGGCTGTTACTGCCCTGGTTACGGGGCTGGTACAGTTTATCTTTTTCCCGCATACCGCCCTTTTGGGGGCCAGCGGGATTGTATTTATGATGATCGTTTTGTCCTCCTTCACCGAGAGCCGGGGCGGCGGTATCCCCGTTACGCTGATTCTGGTGGTGATATTCTATCTGGGCGGGGAGATCGTCGACGGACTCAAGGGCGTGGACAGTGTTTCCCAGCTGACTCATGTGGTGGGCGGCGTGCTGGGTATGATCTTCGGATTTTTGTACCGGGGCAAGCGCCACAGATAGGGGAGAAGAACAGACAATGACAGACTATTTTTCCATAGCCCTGCCGGAGGACAATATCCGCGCCATCAGCAGCATCGGCCTGGCCCACATTGGCGACGGGGTGTATGAGCTGCTGGTGCGTACCTATCTCTGCGCCCATGGCAAGGCCACCGGCAAAGGACTCCACCGGGCCACGGTGGACCTGGTGCGGGCCCCGGAGCAGGCACGCCGGGCACAGAGGATCCTTCCCTTGCTCACGGAGGCGGAGCAGGAGGTTTTTCGCCGGGGCCGAAACGCCCATGTCCACTCCATTCCCCAGCATGCCAGCCGGGCAGAATACCAGCAGGCCACTGCCCTGGAGGCACTGTTTGGCTGGCTGTATCTGCGGGGGCAGCGGGCACGGATCAACGAGCTATTTGTGTGCATGATGGAGGAGTGAGCTATGGCACTGGACGCAATTTGCCTGCAAGCGGTGGTGGCGGAGGTCGCCCCGCAGGTGCAGGGCCTGAAAATTGAAAAAATCCAGCAGCCTACCCGGGATCAGGTGATTCTTCTGCTTCGGGGCAACCGGAGACTGCTTCTGTGCGCCAGCCCCAGCCAGCCCAGGCTGAATCTTACGGCCCTGCTGCGAGATAATCCCAGCCAGCCGCCTATGTTCTGTATGCTGCTGCGCAAGCATCTATCCGGCGGACGGATACTGTCCATGGAGCAGGCCCCCCTGGAGCGGGTGGTGACGCTGCGTATAGAGGCTGTAAACGAGATGGGGGAGATGGGAACATTTTCCCTGATTTTGGAGGCCGTAGGCCGCCATTCCAATTTAATATTGTGCGACAGCGAGGGCCGTATCCTCGACTGCCTGCGCCGGGTGGATTTTGAAATGAGCCGACAGCGACAGGTGCTGCCGGGCCTTTTCTACCACCTGCCGCCCAGGCAGGAAAAGCAGTCGCCCGTGGATATGGAAGAGACGATGTTCCGTGCCCTTATGCAGGAGGCCGGGCCAGAGGTACAGGCGGATAAGTTTCTGCTGGATACCTTCACGGCCCTCTCGCCCCTGTGGGCAAGGGAGCTTGCCTACCGGGCCGGAGGCAGCACCGATTGTCGCCTGGGTCGGGCACAGCGCCTGTGGGAGGTGTTTTCCGCCTGGCAGATTCGGGTGCGGCAGGGAGAATTCCTCCCCACCGTTATAGAGCGGGGCGGTAAGCCCGCTGACTTTACATTTGACTCGGTGCTGCAATATGAAAATGCCGGGGAGATGCGCGTCTGTGAGAGCTTTTCGGCCATGCTGGACGATTTTTTCCGGGAGCGGGAGCAGGCGGACCGGGTGCGGCAAAAAGGGCAGGATCTGCTGAAAACGGCCACCAACGCGCGAGACCGCCTGTGCCGGAAGCTGGCTATGCAGGGCCGGGAGTACGAAAAAACCCAGGATCGGGACCACCTGCGCATCTGCGGTGAGCTGATCACCGCCAACCTCTACCGCATGGGCCGGGGTATGCGTACCCTGGAGGCGGAGAACTACTATGAGGAGGGCTGCCCCCGGGTGACCATCCCCTTGGATGTGCGCCTGTCGCCTCAGGAGAATGCGGCGAAGTATTTTAAGCAGTATAATAAGGCCAAAACGGCGGAGAAGATGCTCTCCCGGCTCATGGCTCAGGGCAGGGAGGAGCTTACCTATTTGGAGAGCGTGGTCCAGGAGATCGGTCAGGCGGAGTCGGAGCAAGATTTTGCGGACATCCGATTGGAGCTGACCGAGGGCGGCTACATCCGGGGCCGGGGTAAAAAGCAACCAGGCTTTCAGCGCAAGTCAGAGCCCCGTCGCTTCCGCACGGACAGCGGTCTGCTGGTCCTGGTGGGTCGCAGCAACCGGCAAAATGACAAGCTTACCGCTAAAACGGCGGAAAAAACCGACCTCTGGCTGCACACGCAGAAAATACACGGCAGCCATGTGATCCTCTGTACCCGGGGGGCAGAGCCGGATGAGCAGAGCATTCTCCAGGCGGCAAAGCTGGCGGCCTACTTCTCCCAGGGCCGGGGCAGCGGTAAAGTAGCCGTGGATTATACACCGGTGAAATATGTGAAAAAGCCTGCCGGTTCCCGGCCCGGCATGGTGGTCTACACCACCTACCGCACCGTTCTGGTGGAGCCGGAGGAGGACCTTCCCCGCCGCCTGGCAATAAAATAAGCTAAAAAACTTGTCATTGCGGGACCGTCTTGCAAACTGGTCGTGGCAATCCGTTTTCCCAAAAGGGAGAACGCGGATTCCCACGGTCGCAGCGCTCCCTCGGAATGACAAAAGTGTTCTCAAATTTAAAGCGGGCATCCTATTAGACGCCCGCTTTTCTTCAGCATATTTAATTACTCTCCGAAGATTCACGGAACAGCATTGTGATACACCACAGACCGGCGATGCCTACCAGCGCATAGATGATGCGGCTGAGGGCGGCCAGCTGACCGCCGCAAATAAACGCAACGCAGTCGAAGGCAAACAGCCCTACGCCACCCCAGTTCAGCGCGCCGATGATGACCAGAATCAGAGCGATGCGGTCAACGATCTTCACGATGGACCTCCTCCTTTTCCTAAAAAATACGCCGATATGTAGTCTGTCCCCGGCGGGCAGAATTATTCCGAAACAAAAAAATTGAGAGAGGCAGAAATATTTTTAGACTTTTGGTGGAAAGTGATTGAAATGGGCGGTGGACTTATGTATAATGCAGAATAGAAGCAAAACTGCTTGATGCAATGTATTTTGAATAGGAGGAAAAACATGAACAAGAAGTTTGAAAAGCTTGGCTTCTATCCTGCCGACATTCTTATGCCGAAGGATTGCGACATGACCAAGTGGGCTGTGGTGGCCTGCGACCAATTCACTTCCGAGCCGGAGTACTGGGAAGCGGTGGAAAAGCAGGTGGGTGACGCCCCTTCCACCCTGCGCCTGATCCTGCCTGAGGCAAATTTGAAGGCTCCCAATGTAGACGAGCTCATCGAGGACATCAACGCCTCTATGAAGAAGTATCTCGCTGACGGCGTGTTCAAGACCCTGTCCGACTCCCTGATCTATGTTGAGCGCGAGCAGTCCGACGGCAAGATCCGCCACGGCCTGGTGGGCATGGTAGACTTGGACGCTTACGACTTCACCCCCGGCTCCGGCGCCCTGATCCGCGCCACTGAGGCCACCGTTCAGGACCGTATTCCTCCCCGGGCCCGCGTGCGCCGCAACGCTCCCATTGAGCTGCCCCATGTGATGCTGCTCATCGACAACCCCGAAAAGACCGTCATTGAGCCTCTTACCGCTGCTGCTGACAGCATGGAGGTGGTCTATGACTTCGATCTGATGCAAAACGGCGGACATATCAAGGGCTATAAGCTCTCCGATGCGCAGATCAGCGCCGTGGCCGACGCCCTCACCGGTCTGTGCTCTGACGAGGCCCAGATGGCCAAGTACAACCTCTCCGGTGCGGCACCTTTGCTGTTCGCCGTGGGCGATGGCAACCATTCTTTGGCTACCGCTAAGGCCTGCTATGAGGAGCAGAAGAAGGGCAAGACCCCCGAGGAGTACCTGGCTCTGCCCGCTCGCTACGCGCTGGTGGAGGTGGTGAACAACCATGATGACGCCCTGCAGTTTGAGCCCATCCACCGGGTGCTTTTTGGTGTGAAGCCCGAGCATCTTATGGCCGAGCTGAAGAAGTTCTATCCTGACTGCTATGAGGGACAGGGCGAGGGCCATGTGTTCGCCTACAACTATGCGGACAAGTCCGGCTTTATCACCATTCCCCATCCCGAAAAGCAGCTGTGTGTTGCCTCTGTGCAGACTTTCCTGGACAAGTATCTCAAGGAGTTTGGCGGCGAGGTGGACTATATCCACGGCGACGAGGTGGTGGATGAGCTGGGAAGCAAGCCCGGCAACTTCGGCATCAAGCTGCCTGCCATGGGTAAGGAGCAGCTCTTTAAGACCGTTATGGCCGACGGTGTGCTGCCCCGCAAGACCTTCTCTATGGGGCACGCCCAGGATAAGCGCTACTATATCGAGGCTCGCAAGATCGTAAAATAATCGTGGCATTTGTGCATAAACTGTGCTAAAATAGAGCCGCTGGGAGAGAAGTCCTCCCAGCGGCTTTACTCGATGGGAGGGAGAAGGAGTGCTTTGGATCTGGTGGCCGGGCTTTGTAGTCCCGGCATGTATGGTGCTGGGCGGCCTGGGCTGGAGGTGCATTCGGCAGCTGCCCTACCGCCGAAAAGAGGCGCTGAATCCGGAGCAGCTTCTCTATGCTCGGGAGACTTTTTGCCGCACCCTGTGGCAGTTGGGCCTGGCCCTTGGAGCGCTGATCTTCATGGTTATGCGCTCGGTGCGGCTGCTGGGTATTTTGCCCCAGGAGATTATGACAGGTGCGGCCATAGCGCTGGAGCTTTTGTCCGCAAAACTGGTAGAGCCTGCGGTGCAGCGGGCTATGCGCGAAAAATTCGGTGATACATTGTTAAACGGAAAAGAGGATGAAAAATGAAACTGACGGAATTGGCTCCTGCCAAGCTGAATCTTACGCTGGAGGTAGGCGAAAAGCGCAGCGACGGATACCATGAGGTGCAGTCGGTGATGTCCTGCGCAGCCCTGTACGATGAGGTGACATTGGAGAGCGGCACAAGCGGCGGGATCTCCATGACCTGCGATTGCCCGGGCCTGCCTTTGGACGACACAAATCTTTGTCTCCGGGCGGCAAAGCTGTTCTTCAAAAAGACAGGTATACCCTGCGATGGTCTGCATATTGAGCTTTCCAAGCGTATTCCCATGCAGTCGGGTCTGGGTGGCGGCAGTGCCGATGCGGCAGCAGTTCTGCGAGGCCTGCGTAAGCTCTATCGCCCGGAGATGATGATAAAGGACTTAGAGCGTATGGCCGCGGAGCTGGGCAGCGATGTGCCCTTCTGTGTGCGCAGCGTAACGGCTATGGTCCGAGGTAGGGGGGAGCAGCTTCTGAAGCTGCCTAAGCTGCCCTTATGCTGGTTCGTTATCTGCAAGCCGGAGGTTTCCTTCTCCACGGCGGAGATGTATGCAAAGCTGGATGAAAAAGAGCCGGTTTCTTCCATTGACACCCTGGGCCTGATTAAGGCTCTGGAGTATCAGGATATGCAGGAAATCAGCGATCGTCTGGGTAACTGCTTTGAAGGGGTTTTAGAGGAGAGCAGCGAGATTTTTGCTATCAAAAATAGGCTGCTGGCGCTGGGCGCCCGAAATGCCTGCATGAGTGGCTCCGGCTCGGCGGTCTACGGCTTGTTCACCCGGGAGGACGAAGCAAAGGCTGCGGCGGCAGAGCTGCAAAAGGCCTATCCCCAAACCTGGTTTGCCGAAAGCGTTTAAAAATCAAAAACACCGTCCATACTGTAAGAAAATCTACATAGGACGGTGTTTTTCTATGGATAAAAATCAAAATAAAAGCAAGTGGAACGCACTGGAGTGCGCCCTGCTTATCATGCTGGCAGTATGCCTGCTGATGGGCGCAGCGGCTTTGAGTAGACAGGATCGACTTCAGCAAAAAATGATTCGCCTTCATGTGGTGGCAAACTCAGACAGCCAACGAGACCAAGCGCTAAAGCTGCAAGTGCGCGACAAGGTACTTGCCTTTACGGAGACTACCATGCGCGCTGCTGCGGACAGACAGGAGGCCAACCGCACCCTTCAAGCGGCCCTGCCCACTATTCAGGCCATGGCGGAGGAGACCCTGCGGGAAAATGGCTGCGAAGACAGAGTGGAGACCCGCCTGGAGCCGGTTGAGTTCCCACTGAAAACCTACAGCGGTTTCCGCTTACCGGCAGGGGAATACCTGGCGCTGCGCGTACTGATCGGTAAGGCAGAGGGGCAGAACTGGTGGTGCGTGGTCTATCCGCCCCTGTGTATGACAGCGGCCGCGAATGTCCGGGAGACGGGCATAGCCTGCGGTATGGAGCGGGAGGACCTGGACCTCATGCAGGAGGAGGGGGAGGAATACCAGGTGAAGTTCCGCTGCGTGGAGCTGTGGGAGCAATTGCGCCAGTGGCTGCATAAGTAATTACCACCTTCATCGAAAATTTGGGAAAGAAATAGTGACAAGCCATACCTTTTGTGTTATAATTATAAAACTTGCAGCGGAAACGCTGCATTTCAAGAGGGTAACTTCCTCTGGCAATACAAAGGATTGGATCTGTCATGAAATTAAGTAAACGGAAAATTGAGCTGATGCTGGTAGACATTGCCATCATCATCTGTGTGTACTATATGACTGCGTTGGTCGGCATTTTGCGCCTGCATTCCATCGTCCTCAACGGGGAGCTGAACCTCATCCGTTTGACTGCCCTGGTGATTATGCTGATGACCGGGCGAATCCTCTGCGGTGTGTACCGAAATGTTTGGCGCTATGCCAATATCGAGACTTATCTGACCATTATGGTTTCGGATTTTATATCCAATTTGATTCTGATGCTCATCGGTCGGGTGTGGTTTGCGGTGAATCTGGGCATTGGCGTGCACATGATCGTGGCCATGGCTATTTTACTGGTGACACTGCTGTCCAGGTACTGCTATCAGCTCCTCTACGCCTACCGCAGCAAAAACGCGGATAAGGCCATCGAGGGTAACTCCATTAACCAAATTTATAAAGTGGAAGTGGCCATCGTAGGTGCGGGGAATGTAGGCGCCACCCTGGCAGATGAATTTTTCCGCAACCCCCGGTCTCGCTATGTGCCGGTGTGCTTCATTGATACAGACCCGGAGAAAATCGGTCAGACGGTCAACGGTGTGCCCATTTATTCCGAGGACGACAGCACAGCTAATCTTTTAAAGCGCATGAAGGTGCAGGAGATCATTATTGCTCTGCCGGACCTGACGGTGGAGCGCAAGCAGCGGCTATATGAGCGTTATCGCCGCACCGGGTGCTCCGTGAAAATATACGACTATCCCTCCGGAACGGAGGAAAAGTCTACGGCCAAGCGTACCCTGCGCGATTTTCGCATCGAGGACCTGCTGTTCCGGGATCCCATCGAGGTGGAGAATCCTGAGACGAAGGCTTTTTATGCCGGAAAAACCGTGCTGGTTACCGGCGGCGGTGGTTCTATCGGTTCGGAGCTTTGCCGTCAAATTGCGGCCCTGCAACCGAAGAAGCTGGTTATTTTAGATATTTATGAGAATAATGCCTACGATGTGCAGCAGGAGCTGATCCGTAAATACGGGGATAAGCTCAATCTGGAGGTCATCATCGCCTCTGTCCGGGATGTGGAGCGCTTGGAGCACATCTTCCGTGATCTGCGGCCCGAGATTGTGTTCCACGCTGCCGCTCACAAGCATGTGCCGCTGATGGAGCACTCCGGTGTGGAAGCACTGAAGAACAATGTGCTGGGTACATACAATGTGGCGGAGATGGCCGAAAAGTACGGCGTGGAAAAATTCCTGCTCATTTCCACCGACAAGGCTGTGAATCCCACCAATGTCATGGGTGCCAGTAAGCGCCTGTGTGAAATGGTCATCCAGTGCCGGGAAAACAGCAAAACGGAGTTTACGGCGGTGCGTTTTGGCAATGTATTGGGCAGTAACGGCTCGGTAATCCCCCTGTTTAAGCGCCAAATCGAAGCCGGCGGCCCGGTCACTCTTACGGATAAGCGTATCATCCGCTATTTTATGACCATTCCCGAGGCGGTGCAGTTGGTAATGGTCACCTGTGCCATGGCCCACAATGGGGAGCTGTTTGTGCTTGACATGGGTAAGCCTGTAAAAATCCTGGATCTGGCGGAAAATATGATCCGCCTGTCCGGCTTCACGCCCTATAAGGATATCGACATTGTGGAGATAGGCCTGCGTCCGGGCGAAAAGCTCTACGAGGAGCTGCTGATGAAGACAGAGGAGCTGGATAAGACCAGCAATGACATGATCTTCATTGAGCGGGATAAGGGCTTGCCCCGGGAGGAAGTAGAGCGCAAGCTGGACTTGGTGCGCCAGGCCATCGAGACGGAGGAGCAGTCCGCCGTGTTAGAGGTCATCCGCAAGACCGTGCCCACCTACCACGACCCGGCAGAAATTAACGGCAAGGCCGATCAGGCTCGGGAGACCGCTGCGGCTAACGAGTAAGTGTCCCTTTAGAAGCTCCTGCCCTCTGCACAGAAGGCAGGAGCTTCTTAAAAAAGAAGAGCTGAAACAATGAGTTTGTGGTTGACAAAGCAGCGACCCTATGATAAAATAAATCTTGCGTTTGGGTTGAGCGCACTTTCACACACGGAGAGATGGCTGAGTGGTCGAAAGCACCGGTCTTGAAAACCGGCGATGTGAAAGCATCCGTGGGTTCGAATCCCACTCTCTCCGCCAAACCGTTTATAAGGAATGCAGAAGTACCCAAGTGGCCGAAGGGGCTCCCCTGCTAAGGGAGTAGGCGGCTTAAAAACCCGCGCGAGGGTTCAAATCCCTCCTTCTGCGCCATCGAGAGACTACAAAAAAGATGTAGCCTGCAAAAACCCCGATTTTATCGGGGTTTTTATTTTTTTCCGATTCCGTCGATGCCAAATAGACTTGACTTCCGTCGGAAGATACAGTAAAATAACCTCATATTGAAAAAACAGTGATGAAGAGTAGTACTTCCGGACGCTATGCAAAGAGAGGGAGCGGTAGGTGTGAGCTTCCGTGAGGGCCGGGAGGAAGTCGCTTCGGAGTTCTGCCGCCCAGCGTAAGTAAGCGGCAGCGGCCGCCGCCGTTATCGGCTTTCGAGTGCGAGGGCTTGACCCTCGAACACAGGTGGTACCACGGACTGTATTTATGGTTCGCCCTGTTTTGCTTTTGTGGCAAAACGGAGCGGGCCTTTTGTTTTGCCAAATACCGAGAAGGAGATTTTTACCATGCGAAAAGAATTGCCCAAGGTCTATGATCCCCGGGATGTGGAGCCGCGGATCTATAAAATGTGGATGGACGGTGGATGCTTCAAGGCCGAGCCCAATCCTGATAAAAAACCGTTTTCCATCGTAATGCCCCCTCCCAATGTTACGGGACAGCTTCACATGGGCCACGCGCTTGACTCCACGCTTCAGGACATCCTCACCCGCTTTAAGCGGATGCAGGGCTACGAGGCCCTGTGGCTTCCAGGCACCGACCATGCCGGCATTGCCACCCAAATCAAGGTGGAGGAGGCCCTGCGCAAGGAGGAAGGACTTACTCGCCACGATCTGGGCCGCGAAAAATTCCTGGAGCGGGTCTGGGACTGGAAGGAGAAATATGGCAATCGCATCGTGCAGCAGCAGATGAAAATGGGCGCCTCCTGCGACTGGGATCGCAGTCGCTTTACCATGGACGAGGGCTGTTCACAGGCCGTGCGGGAGACCTTCTGCGAGTTGTATGATAAGGGCCTCATTTACAAGGGCAGCCGCATCATCAATTGGTGTCCCCACTGCTTGACGGCGCTGTCCGACGCTGAGGTGGAATACACCGATAAGCCCGGCAACCTCTGGTATGTTCGTTATCCTCTTACCGACGGCAGCGGTGACATTGTCATTGCTACCACCCGTCCCGAGACCATGATGGGCGACACGGGTGTGGCTGTAAACCCGGAGGACGAGAAATTTAAGCACCTTATCGGCAAGACCTGTATCCTGCCCATTATGAACCGAGAAATACCCATCATTGGCGACGAATACTGTGAGATCGGCTTCGGTACCGGCGCCGTAAAGATGACGCCTGCTCACGACCCCAATGACTTCGAGGTGGGCCTGCGCCACAATCTGGAAGTCATCCGTGTTATCGCCGATGACGGCACCATCAACGAAAACGGCGGCCCCTACAACGGTATGGACCGTTACGAGTGCCGCAAGGCCATTGTGAAGGATTTGGAGGAGCAGGGTTACCTCATTAAGGCTGAGCCCTATTCGCACAATGTTGGCACCTGCTACCGCTGCCACAACGATGTGGAGCCCTTGATTTCCGCCCAGTGGTTCGTGAAGATGGCACCCCTGGCCAAGGAAGCCATTCGTGTGGTGGAGGACGGTACGATCAAGTTTGTGCCCGAACGCTTCACTAAGACCTATATCAATTGGATGGAAAATGTCCATGACTGGTGCATTTCCCGTCAGCTTTGGTGGGGCCACCAGATCCCTGCCTGGTACTGTGATGACTGCGGTCACATCAATGTGAGCCGCCAGGATCCCACAAAGTGCGAGAAGTGCGGCAGCACACACCTGACCCGGGATGAGGATGTGCTGGACACCTGGTTCTCCTCGGCACTGTGGCCGTTTTCCACTTTAGGCTGGCCTGATACGGAGTCCGCTGACCTGAAATACTGGTATCCCACCTCCGTCATGGTTACCGGCTACGACATTATTTTCTTCTGGGTGGCCCGAATGATCTTCTCCGGCATGGAGCAGATGAAGAAAGAGCCCTTCAAGACTGTGTTTATCCACGGCCTTGTTCGGGATGAAAAGGGCCGAAAGATGTCTAAGTCCCTGGGTAATGGCATCGATCCCCTGGATATGGCGGAGCAGTACGGTGCCGATGCTCTGCGCTTTAACCTGATTACCGGCAACAGCCCCGGCAACGATATGCGCTTCTTTGTGGAAAAATGCGAAGCAATGCGCAACTTTGCCAATAAGATCTGGAATGCATCCCGTTTCGTGATGATGAACCTGACCATCGACAAGGTAGAGCTGCCCGATAAGCTGGAGCTGGAGGACAAGTGGATACTCAGTAAGCTCAACACCCTTATCCGTGAGGTCACGGATAATATGGACGCCTACGAGTTGGGTGTGGCTTCCGCCAAGATTTATGACTTCATTTGGGATACCTACTGCGACTGGTATATCGAGCTGACCAAGACCCGTATGAATGGCGACGACCCAGCGGCCAAGCTGGCAGCAGAGAATGTGCTGTGCTATGTGTTGCTGCGTATTCTGGAGCTGCTGCACCCCTTCATGCCGTTTATTACGGAGGAAATCTGGCAGGCCCTGCCCCACGAGGGTAAATATCTCATTTCCGCACCTTGGCCCGTGTACCGCCCGGAGTTTGACTTCCGAGCGGAGGAGCAGGCCATGGAAGCGGTGAAGGATGCTATTTCCGCTGTTCGTGCCCGTCGGGCTGAGATGAATGTGCCTCCCAGCAAGAAGGCCCAAATGATCATTGCCTCGGACCACGCAGAGGATTACCGCATGGGAGAGCATTTCATTAAACGCATGGCTTACGCAAGCGACATCACCGTGACGGATACGGCGCCCACCGACCTGACGGGTCTTGTCACCGTGGTGACCCATGGGGCCAATGTCTATCTGCCCCTGGCGGAGCTGGTGGATTTCGAGAAAGAACTGGAGCGCATTGCCAAGGAGAGGGAGAAGGCTGCTGAAAATCTGGCCCGTATCGAGCAGAAGCTCAGCAATGAAAAGTTTGTCTCCAAGGCTCCGGAGGCTATTGTGAATGCCGAGCGAGAGAAGGCGGAGAAGGCCCGGGCACTCATTGCCAAGCTGGATGAATCTGCTGCAGCCATGAGTGGTTAATCAAACAAAGGCTGAAAATAAAAACAGAGAGCGGTACGAAATCGTGCCGCTCTCTGTTTTGCGCAGGGATAGGGGATAGGGAAAGAGGTCGACACGAACCGTGCCGACCTCTTTCCTGTATTGAATCTTGAGGAGAAAAAGAATGAAATCAAAATCAGACTGCGTGGTGTGCGGAGTGCTTCATACGATGCTCTTCGTAATCCAACTCCAACAGACCGGCTTTAGTGGCAGCCCAAGTGCCGATAGCACCGAAGAACAGGGGCAGATACATGCCGACCTGACGGATGGGTTCGTCAGGGGCGGTCATCAAGAAGGCGGTAGCTACGACCAAAATCAGGGATACGATTGCGGTTGCAATATAAAAATTCATGTTTTTCATGCGGTATTCCTCCTAATTCATGGACGAATTTGAAATCATTTCCTTGTTGTGGTTGTATAGTAGTATAATTAACAAGAAAAGTAAAGCGATGGAACATTACAGCAAATATTAGAATCACTTACAATGAGTTGGAGAAATAAGAATATTGAAAATTCGGATTTTTTAACAGAAGGAACGGAATTCGACAAAATATTACTACATAAAAAAGTATAATCACCGTAGAAGACAAGTCTACGGTGATTTTTTAGAGGAAGTGGTGAAAAAATGCAGGTCAAAGCAGAGAGTATCGATCGAAAACTGATCCTACACCTGCGGGGCGAGTTGGATCATCATGCGGCCAGACAACTTATGCAGCACATTGCCCGGGAGCTGGAGTACGCACTGCCGTTGGAGACAGAGCTGGATTTTTCCGGTGTAACATTTATGGACAGTTCCGGCATCGCCGTAGCATTGCACACGATGCAGCAGATGAAGCAACTGGGCGGAAAAATGCGCATAGGGTATCCATCGGCACAGGTGAAAAAAGTATTTACAGCCGCCGGATTGCAGCAACTCATTGAATTGGAGGAAGGACATGAAAAGTGAAAATCAGGTCGTACTGGAGTTCCCCAGCCGCAGCAGCAATGAATCCTTTGCACGGGTGGCGGCGGCGGGGTTCGCTATGCAGCTGGACCCAACGCTGGAAGAACTGGGTGACATCAAAACCGCTGTCAGTGAAGCAGTAACCAACGCTATTATTCACGGTTATCCCGATTATATCGGGCGCATCGTTATGAAGCTGCGCATCCGAGAGGGAAATGTGATGGAAATCATTGTTAAGGATTGGGGCGTGGGCATTGCCGATGTGGAGCAAGCACGAAAGCCTATGTTCACCACCGGCAACGACGAACGCAGCGGTATGGGCTTTACTATTATGGAAAGCTTCATGGACACCATAAGGGTGAAATCAGCTCCTCAAAAGGGCACTACGGTCACACTGAAAAAACGAATTTCTACCCGCATGGGAGAGCGAAAATGAGCGAAAACAGGCTGGCACTGCTGGATAAAGCACAGTCGGGGGATAGCGATGCCTGCGGAAAAATGGTGGAGGAAAATAGCGGCCTGATCTGGGCCGTAGTGAGGCGCTACTATGGCTGCGGAGCAGACCCGGAGGATCTATATCAGCTTGGATGCATTGGATTCATAAAAGCTGTAAAGGGATTTGACATTACATATGGAACACAGTTTTCCACCTATGCTGTGCCAAAAATTGCCGGAGAAATACGCCGGTTTCTACGGGATGACGGGCCTGTGAAAGTGGGACGAACTCTACGAGAGAAGGGACAAAGCGTCTGGTCGGCCCGACAAAGATTGCGCGCTGCATTGGGAAGGGAGCCGAAGCTGTCAGAGCTGGCCGCAGAGACCGGCTGGAGCGCTGAGGAAATTGCCACGGCGGAGCTAGCCACCGCTGCACCGGAGTCATTGCAGCAGGAGACGGCAGAGGGGCTGACACTGGAATCCACCTTGGGTACAGATGCGCCGGAGGAGTCGCTGGTGGAAAAAATTGCGCTGCGGGAGGCCATCCGGGACTTACCGGAACGGGAGAGGGAGACCATCTATCTGCGTTTTTTTAAGTGCATGACCCAGGAGCAGGCGGCACGAGTATTGGGGGTGTCGCAGGTGCAGGTATCGCGTCTGGAGCGAAAGGGGGTAGCACATCTGCGGGAGATGCTTCGGGAGTAATAACTGTCTCGGATTGGAACTCCGTCATGGTGCTACGATAGCGCTTAGGTAAAAAGGTGTTTTGGCAGCGCTCATTGTGCCGCTCCCGGATTGCAACGGTATCGAAAAAGGTTTTCCACAGCTTTCGGTATTCTGCTTCCCGGGGGCTGGGCGGTGCCAGGGTCAGGGAATCCACGAAGATGATGCGAGAGCGGCCGTCCTTGTAGAGAAGCAGCTCACCATGAGTACGGTCATAAAGGAAGAAAGCCTCCCCGGCGTATCGGCTGCAAAAATACTGCCGTAGAAAGGGAAGCACTCGATTCTTGGGCGTAATCTCGGCACCCATGATGCCGTCGTAGTCTGAAAAACGGACAAAACCCCGCAGCTTCTCCAACTCACCGGAGAGATGACGCACGGCCTTGTACAGAGGATAGCAGGCTCTGTCCGATCGGCAGAGAAGAAACTGAGGACCGTCGGCGTAGAGCTTTTTCACAAAAGCGTACAGGTATGCTTCTTTATTATCCATGCAGGTATAAAAAGCTCTGTAGAGCAGATGTGCAGCCTTGACGGAAAGGGACGATAGGCTGCGCTGAATGCGGTCGCTGTGGCCCAGATCCGTCACCACGGCGCGAATAGAATAGAGGGAGAGAACAGGGAATTCCTCGTTGCTTACAAAGGCAATGGGGAATTCTTTGTTTACATAACTCTCGAATATACAGCAAAGAAAGCCCTCGTAGGTGCCGTCGTACTCATAAATCATATCGTTCCAAGACATTCTGTTACTCCGTTGCGTCAAAAAGGGATAGCTGAGGGGCGGCAGAGACAGGCAGAGCATTTTGCTCTACGGCCTGTAATTGTCGAGTTAGCGTCTCGGCAGTGAAGTGCAGACCCGGGCGCATCTGCCCGCCGCATAGGATAAAAAACTGCGCCCGCTTGAGCACGACGCCCATTTTTTGCAGGTCCTCAAAGTGAAGAAGACCCGTACGCCGAGCTGAAAGGATACGCCGGGCTCCGGTAGGACCGATGCCGGGAACACGCAGGAGGCGGTCCAGATCCGCGGACATGATCTCCACCGGAAACTGGTCCGGGTGAGTAATGGCCCAATAGCATTTAGGGTCCAGGGTAGGGTCGAAATTCGGACGTGCTTCATCCAGCAGTTCCTCGGCCCGGAAGCCATAAAAGCGCATAAGCCAATCCGCCTGATACAGTCGGTGCTCCCGTAGCAGAGGAGGCTTGGTGTGCAGGGCGGGGAGCAAAGAGTTCTCCACCACAGGCACATAGGCAGAATAGAATACACGCTTGAGCCGATAGCGCTGGTATAGGGATTGGGTCAAGTAGAGTATATGCCGGTCGCTGTCTTGGGTTGCCCCCACAATTAGCTGGGTACTCTGCCCGGCAGGAGCAAAGGCGGGGGCGTGGCGATACTTCACCAGCTCTTCTTTATTTTCTCGACCTCTGTCGCGGATCAGTCGCATGGGGGAGAGAATAGCTGACTTGCTCTTATCCGGTGCCAGTGCAGCCAAACCCTCCTGAGAGGGCAGCTCAATATTTACACTGAGACGGTCGGCCAGGTAGCCCAGCTGCTGCACCAGGACCGGGTCCGTACCGGGAATGGCTTTGGCGTGGATATATCCGTTGAAGCCATAGTCCTGCCGCAAAAGACGCAGAGCTTCGATCATACGCTGGGTGGTGTAGTCCGGATCGCGCAGGACACCGCTGGAAAGGAAAAGCCCCTCAATATAATTGCGCCGGTAGAACTGAATCGTTAGCTCGGCCAGCTCCTTGGGCGTAAAGGCGGTGCGGCGGGTATCGTTGCTGCGGCGGTTGACGCAATACTTGCAGTCGTACACACAGCAGTTGGTCATGAGTACCTTTAGCAGCGAGATACATCGGCCGTCGGCGGAAAAGCTATGGCAGCAGCCGGCAATGGAAGAGGAAGTGTTTCCGATCTTCCCGGGTCTGGATTCACGCCGGACACCGCTGGAAGTGCAGGCGGCATCATACTTGGCCGCATCCGTGAGAATAGCCAGCTTATCCAGCAGGTCCATCTCAAGCTGTCTTGCGTCTGCGGCGAGGCTGGTCGACCCGCTCTACCAAACGCATGAACTGCCCGGAAAGGGTGGCTATACCAATGAGAGTGATGATCCATCCGAAAGTAGTCATAGTTGGTTCCTCCAAATAAAACTTTTGTTCTATTCGCATTATAAATCGAACAATCGTTCTTGTCAAGAGAAAATCGAACAAATTTTCTAATTTCGCATTTCTCCGGTTGACCAACGGATGCATTTGTTATAAAATAGGAGTGAAAAACAGAGAGCGAGGATAGCATGAACGAATTAGAAAAACGATTTATAACCGCTCGGCGCGAGGCTATTGCGCTGGATTACAAACGACTCAATCCTATGCAGCGGGAGGGCGTGCTGACCACAGAGGGTCCGTTGCTGCTGCTGGCAGGGGCGGGCTCCGGCAAGACCACGGTGCTTATTAACCGGGTGGCAAACCTCCTGCGCTATGGCCGGGGCAGCGACACGGAGGAAATTCCCATCCCCATTTCCGAGGACGAGGTAGCATTTCTGGAGCAATATATCCAGGATCCACAGGAGGAGATGCGGCCTCTGATGCAGTACCTGTGTGCCGTGCAGCCGGCCCGGCCCTGGGAGGTGCTGGCTATCACCTTCACCAATAAGGCTGCTGGTGAACTGAAGGAGCGCTTGGAGCGGATGCTGGGAGAAGAGGCGCTGGATGTGTGGGCGGCCACCTTCCATGCTGCCTGCGTGCGCATTCTGCGCCGGGATATTGACAAATTGGGCTACGACCGCAACTTTACCATCTATGATACCGATGACTCCAAGCGGGTTATCAAAGACATTCTCAAGGATTTAGGCCTGGAGGAAAAGCAATTTCCCACACGGGAGCTGCTGTCAGTGATCTCCAACGCCAAGGGAGATATGCAGTCGCCGGAGGAGTTCTGCCAACTGTGGGAGCAGCGAGGAGATTGGCGGAAAATCAGGGTGGGTAAAGTATATAAACTTTACAATCAGAAACTCCGGGAGGCCAATGCCCTGGACTTTGACGACATCATTCTGCACACGGTTACGCTGCTGCAAAGCGACCGGGAGGTGCGTGCATACTATCAGAATAAGTTCCGCTACATACTTATTGACGAGTATCAGGATACCAACCACCTGCAGTTCCTCCTGGCAGGCCTGCTGACGGGCGGTCACGGGAATATCTGCGTGGTGGGCGATGATGACCAGAGCATCTATCGCTTCCGGGGAGCAGACATCACCAACATTCTCAGCTTCGAGCAGCGCTATAAGAACGCCCGGACCATCCGACTGGAGCAGAATTATCGCTCCACCCAGAACATTTTGGACGCAGCCAACGCAGTGATTCGCAACAATGAGGGACGCAAGGGCAAGACCCTGTGGACCCAAAACGGTGCCGGGGATCCGGTGACCATCAAGACCTGCTTCAATGAGAGCGATGAGGCAAACTTCGTGGTGGGCGACATTATGACCGGCTATAACCGGGGCGCCAACTGGAGGGATAATGCCATTCTCTACCGCATGAACGCCCAGTCCAACGCTCTGGAATATGCCTTCAAGCGCAACGGCGTACCCTATAAAATCGTAGGAGGCGTAAAGTTCTTCGACCGAGCGGAAGTGAAGGATATGCTGGCGTACCTGTGCGTGGTGTGCAATCCGGCGGATGATCTGCGTCTGCGGCGGATCATCAATGTACCCTCTCGGAAGATCGGCGGGACATCGGTGGAAAAGGCGCAGGCCATTGCGGCGGCAGAGGGGAAGTCTCTGTTTGAAGTCATTTGCTCTGCCCGAAGCTACCCGGAGCTGAAGTCTGCCGCCGGGCGAATGGAAGAGTTCGGACAGATGATCTCGGAGCTGCGCAGCCTGTGCGATGAACTGGAGCTGGTGGAATTCTACAGCCAGGTTTGCCAAAGGAGCGGCTATGTACAGATGCTCCGGGATAAGAATGACATGGAGAGCCGTGGCCGACTGGAAAATGTACAGGAGCTGGCCTCCAGCATCAGCGCCTTTTTAGAAAATGACCCGGATGACCCGTCCCTGGCAGGATTTCTTAACGATGTGGCTCTGTATACCGATCTGGATGGCCAGTCCGACAGTGATAACTGTGTGACCCTGATGACCATGCACAGTGCCAAGGGGCTGGAATTTGACCATGTATATGTCACCGGCATGGACGAGGGTGTGTTCCCCGGAAACCGAGCTATGGGCGAGCAGGAGGAGATGGAGGAGGAGCGGCGGCTGTGCTATGTGGCCATGACCCGGGCCCGCAAGACCCTGACCATGACTAATGTTCGCCAGCGGATGCTCTTCGGTCAGACGGAGCCGAAAATGCCGTCACGATTCCTGGAGGAGATTCCGGCAGAGAATATGCGCTGGATTGGAAAGCCGGAGCCCCGAAAGCCACTTCAGTGGGACGAGGGGTGGAATGATAGCTGGTCCGGTGGCTGGGGAAGTACACCCCGCGGAGCCTATAAAACACAGGAAATTAGGCAGCAGACAAGGCATGAGCCTTTACAGCGCTGCACCACAAACCGGCGGGCACCGTCAGCGGGGTCTACTCAGCTTATGCAATTAAAAGCCGGAGATCAGGTACGCCATAGCGCCTTTGGTCAGGGAATGGTACTCAGCGTTCGGCCCATGGGTGGTGACGCGCTTATTGAGGTGGCCTTCGACAAGGTGGGTACCAAGAAGCTGATGCTGAAAGCTGCCGGAGTTCATTTGACCAAGCTGTAAGAGGGAGGTAGCCATGCAGATAGAAGGACTGTCCTGGTATCCGGGACACATGACGAAAACAAAGCGAATGATTGTGGCGGAAATGGGCCACATGGATGCCGTGTGCGAGATTCTGGATGCACGGATCCCCATTTCCAGCCGCAATCCTGATGTGGATGAAATGACGGCTGGAAAGCCCAGACTGGTAGTGCTGAATCGAGTGGATCAGGCTGACCCCAAGGAGACGGTCCGCTGGGCGGCGTATTTCCGGGGAAAAGGCTACGCTGTCCTGGAGTCCAATGCCAAAAACGGTGTGGGAACAGCTCAGTTTGCCGCCGCCGTGCGAGAGTTACTGAAGGACAAGCTTCAGTCCTATGCCGATAAAGGTCAGGTGGGCCGTGTGGTGCGGGTGATGGTGCTGGGCATCCCCAATGTAGGAAAATCTACCTTTATCAATAAGGTAGCCAAGCGCAAGACCGCCAAGGCCGAGGACCGCCCCGGCGTCACCCGCAGCAAGCAGTGGGTGCCGGTGGACAGCACCCTGGAGCTGCTGGACACACCCGGTATGCTTTGGCCGAAATTCGAGGATGTGAATGTAGGGATGCATCTGGCTTACACCGGCGCCATCAAGGACGATGTGATGGACATTGAGGAGCTGGGCAGCTATCTCATGGAGTACCTGGGAAAGCACTACGCTGCGGTTATTCGGGAGCGATACAAGGTGGAGCCTCAGGAGGACGAAATGGGCTATGATTTGCTGACTCGAGCCGGGCGTAAGCGGGGCTTTCTCATGCGGGGCGCCGAGGTAGACACCGAGCGTATGAGCCGAGTTCTGCTGGATGAATTCCGGGGTGGCAAGTTAGGACGCTTTACACTGGAAACGGTGGAGGATGTGAAATAAATGACCGAAAATACAGATCTGTGGCAGATCGAGCGGGAGCTAACGGAGCAGGGGATGGGGACTATTTGCGGCTGTGATGAGGCAGGCGCCGGACCTTTGGCGGGGCCGGTGTATGCTGCCGCAGTGATTTTGCCCCTTTGCTGCCAAATCGATGGTCTTAACGACAGCAAAAAGCTCACGGAAAAAAAGCGGGAGGCCTTGTACCGGGTCATCACCCAAAAGGCTGTCTGCTGGGCAGTTGCGTGGGTGGAGGCGTCGGAAATCGATGCCACGGACATTTTAAGCGCCCGAATGAAGGCGATGCAGCAGGCCATCGATGCCCTGGACATTCGGCCCGAGATAGCCCTCGTTGACGGCAACCGTGATAAGGGTCGTAGTGCGGCTATCACCACGCCTCATAAGCTGGTGGTAGGGGGCGATGGTAAGAGTGCCAGCATCGCTGCGGCCTCCATTTTGGCCAAGGTGAGTCGGGACCGCTTTGTGTCTCGGGAGCTGGATGCACGCTACCCGGAGTATCGGTTTGCCATGCATAAGGGCTATGGCACCAAGCTGCACTACCAAATGCTGGACGCTTACGGCCCCTGCCCGGAGCATAGACGCAGTTTCCTAAAGAAGCGGGAGGAAAAGCGCACATGAGCCGCAGCGTAGGGACCTGGGGCGAGGCGCAGGTGGCAAATTACCTGCGACAGAAGAAATTTCGCCTGGTGGCGCACAGCTACCGCTGCCGCTTTGGAGAGATCGATCTCATTGCCATGGACGGAAATACCCTCTGCTTCGTAGAGGTGAAAACCCGGAGCAACCTGGCCGTAGGTCTGCCCCGGGACTATGTTACTGCCGCCAAGCGGGAGCGCATTCGGAAAACAGCACTGTTTTACCTCAGCGAGAAAAATCTGGACTGCCCGGTACGCTTTGATGTGGCGGAGGTCTATCGGGGTGCTGACGGCGGCGTGGCACGCATAACCTATATGAAAAACGCATTTGAGGTGGAAGCAAATTGAAAATACCGTATTTTGACGCCCACTGTGACACCATTTATCGCTGCGAGGAAAATGGCCGTTTCGGCGCAGCTCTGGAGATGGAGGCAGACCCGGCGAAGCAGCAGGCTTACTATGCTGCCTGCGGCTGTCTGCGGGAAAACGGTGGACACATTGACCTGGTGCGAGGACGGGATTTTGCCCGGTATGGTCAGTTTTTCGCCCTGTATTGGGATGCGAAAAACGCCCCGGCGGACGGGATGTTCGCCCAGTGCCAAAGACTGCACAAGCGCTTTCTGCGAGAAATGGATGAAAACCGGGACTGCATCACCCATTGCCGCACAGGCGCGGAGGTAGATGAAGCGGTACGCCGGGGAAAGATGGCGGCTCTTTTGAGCATTGAGGGAGCCGATCTGCTGGATTGCGAGGAGCGGAACCTGGAAACAGCCCGGTCTTGGGGCGTGCGGCTCCTGAACCCCGTTTGGAACTGGGCCAACAGCCTCTGCGGCACCAACTGCGAGGAGCCGGACCGGGGCCTGTCCCAAAAGGGAAAGCGTTTCGTGCGTCAAATGGAAGAAATGGATATTTATCCGGATATGTCCCACATCTCCGATGCCGGCTTTTGGGATGTGATAAAAACGGCCCAGGGTCCTGTGGTAGCCTCTCACTCCAATGCCCGGGTCCTTTGCCCCCATCCGCGGAACCTGACCGACGACCAGTTCCGAGCTATCCGGGATAGCGGCGGTATAGTGGGGCTGAACCTCTACCGTGATTTTGTGGGCCCACAGGGGACCATGGAGGAGCTTACGGCCCATGTGGAGCATTTTTTGAATTTGGGCGGAGAAAAGACTCTGTGCCTGGGCGGTGACCTGGACGGCTGCGAGGCCCTGGCCGCCGGGATGCAAGGGATACAGGATGTGCCGAAGCTCTACGCAGCCCTGCGGGCCCGGGGCTACAGTGAGTCCCTGCTGGAGGATGTTTTTTGGAACAACCTGCGGCGTATATTATAATAATAAGGTATTTTTGATAATTCATTAAGGAGTAAGTATGGCGTTATATACCATAGGGGACCTGCACCTGTCGCTGGGCTCGGATAAGCCCATGGATATTTTCGGCGAGGGCTGGAGCAACTATGTAGAGCGGATCCGGGAGGGCTTTTCAGAGCTGGGCAGCGAGGATGTGACGGTACTGTGCGGCGACCTGTCCTGGGGCATGAGCCTGGAGGAGTCCTTGCAGGACCTGACATTCATCCATGAGCTGCCGGGGAAAAAGATTCTCATGAAGGGCAACCACGACTACTGGTGGAATACGGCGGCGAAAATGCAGCGTTTTTTTGACGAAAACGGCTTGGATTCTCTGCAAATTCTCCACAACAACTGCATTTTCTACGGCGATATGGCCCTGTGCGGCACCAGGGGCTGGTTTTACGAGCTGGAGGAGCCTGGCGGCCACACGGAGAAAATGCGCAGCCGGGAGGCCGGGCGGCTGGAGACCTCGCTGAAAGCAGCAGGGGAGAGGGAGAAGCTTTGCTTCTTACATTATCCGCCCCTCTACACCGGTTATCGCTGTGAAGAAATGCTGCGGCTTTTGCAGCAATATGGGGTGAAAAAGTGCTGCTACGGACACCTGCACGGAGGCGCAGCCCACGCCCGAGCGGTGCAGGGAGAGCGGGACGGAACAGACTTTTCCCTGGTTTCCGCCGACTATCTTCGGTTCAAACCGAAAAAAATTTTAGAATAGTGCAAAAAAGTGTGGAAATTGTAATTGTTTTCTGTTATCATATAAAATTGCATTGATTCAATTTATTAATGCTGAACGGAGGAAAAACAAAATGAGTGTAAAATCCTGTGAAAAACTGGAAAAAAGCAAGGTCGCATTGACCATCGAGGTCAGCGCCGAGGATTTTGAGGTTGCCATCAACAAGGCATACCTGAAGATGCGCGGCAAAATGAACATTCCCGGTTTCCGCCCCGGCAAGGCTCCCCGCAAGATCGTTGAGAGCATGTATGGCGCGGAGGTCTTTTATGAAGAGGCCGTGAATATCGTTCTGCCCGATGCCTATGAGAAGGCCGTCAGCGATGAGAAGCTGGAGGTCGTGGGCTATCCCGAGGTGGAGCTGGAGAACTGCGGCAAGGACGGCGTGACCTTCAAGGCTACCGTCGCTGTTTATCCCGAGGTGAAGCTGGGCCAGTACAAGGGCCTGGAGGCACCCAAGGCCAATGTGAAGGTCATGGCCGCCGATGTGAACGCCCGGCTGAAGGAAATGGCCGAGCGCAACAGCCGCATGGTAAGCGTGGAGCGCGCCGTAAAGAAGGGCGACATCGCCAACATTGACTTCGAGGGCTTCGACAACGGCGTGGCTTTCGACGGCGGCAAGGGTGAGAATTTTGACCTGGAGATCGGCTCCGGCAGCTTCGTACCCGGCTTTGAAGATCAGCTTATCGGCATGAAGGTAGGCCAGGAGAAGGACATCGATATCACCTTCCCCGAGGACTATACTCCGGAGCTTGCCGGCAAGCCCGTGGTGTTCCATGTGAAGGTCAACGAGGTCAAGGTGAAGGAAGTACCCGCCATTGACGACGAGTTTGCCAAGGATGTGTCCGAGTTTGACACCCTGAAGGATCTGAAGGCAGATCTGAAGAAGAAGATCACCGAGGATCGCAAGACCGCTGCCCAGCACGCCTTTGAGGATGCGCTGATGCAGAAGGTCGCCGACGGCATCGAGGCCGACATTCCCGAGGATATGGTGGTGCTGCAGTCCCAGAGAATGATGGAGAATTTCAAGCAGCAGCTGGCTGCCCAGGGCATCCCCTTCGACCAGTATGTGAAGATGACCGGCATGAGCGAGGACGCCATCCAGAAGGAGTCCATGGAGCCCGCTCTGAAGCAGGTGCGCATGGACCTGGCTGTGGCCGCCATTGTGAAGGCTGAAAACCTGGAGGCTTCCGACGAGGAAGTGGAGAATGAGATGAAGAACATCGCCGAGAAGTACGGCATGGATCTGGAGTCCATTAAGAAGTATCTGCCCGCCTCCGAAGTGAAGGAGCAGGTCATCCGGGAGAAGGTCATCAAGACCGTGGCCGACAGCGCCGTGGCCGTGGAGCCCGAGGAAAAGGCTGAAGAGAAGGCCGAAGAGAAGAAAGAGGACAAAGAGTAATCAAGTCTGTTAAAATCACTTACGGGCGGGTATAATTTGTATTATGCCTTGCGATGCAGGGCCCCATTTGAACAGGAGGTATATTTTTATGAGTTTAGTCCCTTATGTTGTGGAACAGACCAATCGGGGGGAGCGTTCTTACGATATTTTTTCCCGTTTGCTCAATGACCGCATCGTCTTCCTGGGCGAAGAGGTGAACGATACAACTGCCAGCCTGGTGGTTGCCCAGCTTCTCTATCTGGAAGCGCAGGACCCCGACAAGGACATTCAGATGTACATTAATAGCCCCGGCGGCTCCGTGACGGCCGGCATGGCTATTTATGACACCATGCAGTATATCAAGTGCGATGTCTCCACCATCTGCATCGGCATGGCTGCCAGTATGGGCGCATTCCTGCTGTCCTCCGGCGCTAAGGGTAAGCGTATCGCCCTGCCCAACGCAGAGGTGATGATCCATCAGCCCTCCGCCGGCACCCAGGGCAAGGTCACCGATATGGAGATCGATGTGGAGCATTTTCTCAAGATCAAGCAGCGGATGAATCGCATCTTGGCTGAGAATACCGGCAAGACTCCCGAGCAGGTAAAGCTGGATTCCGAGCGCGACAACTGGATGATCGCCGAGGAGGCCAAGGAATACGGCCTGGTGGACAAGGTCATTTATAAGAGGTAACTATGTCGGAAAATAACAAAGAGCTGCGCTGCTCTTTCTGCGGCAAAAGCGAAAAGCAGGTGCATCGCATGATTCAGGGCCCCGGTGTTCGGATCTGCGATGAGTGTATCCAGCTTTGTAACTCTATTTTAGAGGATGACTACCATGCCGCAGAGGCACAAATAGAAGCACCGGATCATCTGCCCACTCCCCGGGAGATCAAGGCGGTGCTGGACGAGTATGTCGTGGGCCAGGAGACGGCGAAAATCGCTCTGTCCGTCTCTGTTTATAACCACTATAAGCGTATCTTTTACGGTGGCGGCGAGGATGTTGAGCTGCAAAAGAGCAACATCCTTATGATCGGGCCCACCGGCAGCGGCAAGACCCTGTTTGCCCAAACCCTGGCCCGGGTTCTGGAGGTGCCCTTCGCCATTGCTGATGCCACTACCCTCACCGAGGCCGGCTATGTGGGTGACGATGTGGAGAATATTCTCCTGCGTCTTTTGCAGGCGGCGGACTTCGATGTGGAGCTGGCGGAGCGGGGCATTATCTATGTGGATGAGATCGATAAAATCGCCCGCAAGAGTGAAAACACATCTATCACCCGCGATGTTTCCGGCGAGGGCGTACAGCAGGCTCTGCTAAAGATTCTGGAGGGTACCGTGGCCAATGTGCCCCCCCAGGGCGGGCGTAAGCATCCCCACCAGGAGTTCATCCAGTTGGATACGCACAATATTCTCTTTATCTGCGGAGGCGCTTTCGACGGCCTGGAGAAGATCATCGAAAAGCGAACGGACCGCAAGGGCATCGGCTTCGATGCCGTTGTGGAGAGTAAGGCTGAGCGGCAGACCGGAGCCCTTCTCAAGGAAGTGCAGCCCCACGACCTGCTGAAGTTCGGTATCATTCCCGAGCTGGTGGGCCGTCTGCCAGTCATCGCTGCGTTGGACGGTCTGACTCGGGCGGACCTGGTGCAGATCCTTACTAAGCCGAAAAACGCACTGGTCAAGCAGTATCAGAAGCTGTTCTCCTATGACAATGTGGATCTGACCTTCACAGAGGATGCCCTGGAGGCCGTGGCCGACAAGGCCATCGCCCGTAATATCGGCGCCCGGGGTCTCAGAGCCGTCATGGAGGGTATCCTGACCAATGTAATGTTCGACATTCCCTCAGACCCCACCATCGAGCGAGTGACCATCACCGCCGACTGCGTGGAGGGTAAGTCCCAGCCGCAGATACTACATGACGAGACCAATGTGCCTCACAAGGCTAAACGAAAGACCGGCAAGGCAGACGACCTATCTGCACCGGCCTCTTAAATGAGCGATAGGGGAGAGGCGAGGAATCGTCCCTCCCCTTTTTTCCCATGCTGTCCCGTGCAGCCGAAAGGAGCGACCCCTATGGAACAAACAACTATGAATATTCCCGTCCTGGCCCTGCGTGGGCTGACGGTTTTCCCCGGCCAGAACGCCGGGTTTGATGTAGAGCGCGAGATCTCCATGCTGGCGCTGAACAACGCTATGGAGGAGGGCAAGGAGATCCTCCTGGTGACCCAGCGGGAGCTGGCTGTGACCTACCCGGACGAAGAGGATCTTTACACCCTGGGCACCATTGGCCGTGTGCTGCAAATCATAAAAACCTCCGATTCCTCCGTGCGTGTACTGGTACACGGTCAAGACAAGGGCCGCATTCGCCGCCTTTGGCAGACCAGGCCCTTTCTCCAGGCCAATGTGGTGAAGGTGGAGGACGATTTTCCCGGCAAGATGACCCGCCGCATAGAGGCTATTATGCGCCAGACCTACGCCATTTTCGGCGAGTATCGGGAGATGGTGCCGGATCTGCCGGATGAGGTCATCGCCAAAGTGCTGGATTGTCAGGACCCCGGTGAGCTGGCTAACTACATCGGTTACAGCGTCAACCTTCGTCCCCAGGACCGCCAGCGCATTCTGGAGGAGCTGAATCCTGTGAAGCGCCTGAAGCTGGTGAATGAAATTCTTACCCACGAGCTGGATGTGATTTCCTTGGAAGTGGAGATGGAGAAAAAAGTCCGCGACCGTGTAGGCCGGGTGCAAAAGGACATGATTCTGCGGGAGCAGGTGAAGGTACTGCAGCATGAGCTGGGCGAGGACGGCGATGATGAAATTCAGGAGTATTCTGAAAAAGTTCAGAAGCTGAATGTCTCCGAGGAAATCAGAGAAAAGCTGATGAAGGAGGTTTCGCGCCTGGCAAAGCAGCCCTACGGCAGCGCCGAGGCATCGGTGATCCGCAATTACCTGGACACCTGCCTGGAAATGCCCTGGGGCAAGGAGACCAAGGAGCGGGCGGATGTGGAAAAAGCTCGGGCCATGCTGGATAAGGACCACTACGGCCTGACCAAGGTGAAGGAGCGTATCCTGGAGTACATCGCCGTGCGCCAGATTCATCCCCAGGCCAAGGGCAAGATCATTTGTCTGGTGGGTCCTCCGGGTGTGGGCAAGACCTCCATCGCTATCTCCGTTGCCAAGGCTATGAATCGCAAGCTCTACCGCATCAGCCTGGGCGGCGTGCGGGATGAGGCGGACATCCGCGGTCACCGCAAGACTTACATAGGCGCTATGCCCGGCCGTATCATTGACGGCCTGATCCACAGCGGATCCATGAACCCCCTGCTGGTGCTGGATGAGATCGACAAGCTGGCCAGCGATATGCGTGGCGATCCCGCCTCCGCTCTGCTGGAGGTGCTGGATAGCGAGCAAAACAGCAGCTTCCGAGATCATTTCCTGGAGATTCCCGTGGACCTGAGCCGGGTCATGTTCATCACCACGGCCAATACCACCGACACCATTCCCCGCCCGCTGCTGGACCGTATGGAGGTTATCGAGCTGGGCAGCTACACCGATGAGGAAAAGGTGGAGATCGCCCGGCAGCATCTTATCCCCACGCAGCTTAAAGAGCACGGCCTGCAAAAACGGCAGTTGAGCATTTCCGATGATGCTCTGCGCAGCATCATCAGCGGCTATACGAGGGAATCCGGTGTGCGCATTCTGGAGCGAAAAATTGCCGCTATCTGCCGCAAGGCCGCCATGAAAATTGCTACAGAGGGTGTAAAGAAAATCGCCGTTACACCTGCTGATATAAAAGAATTTTTGGGCGTTGTACAGTATACGGATTCTGAGCATATGCGCCAAAACGAGGTAGGTGTGGTCAATGGCCTGGCCTGGACTCAGGTGGGTGGCGAAATTTTGGAAGTAGAGGTCAATGTCATGGACGGCACCGGCAAGCTGGAGCTTACCGGCAACCTGGGAACCGTTATGCAGGAGTCAGCCAAAACCGCCCTCAGCTGCCTGCGCAGCCGAGCCGGAGAGTTAGGCATTGAAAAGGACTTTTATAAGACCAAGGATATTCACATTCACTTCCCCGAGGGTGCTGTGCCCAAGGACGGTCCCTCTGCCGGTATTGCTATCACTACCGCCATGCTCTCGGCTCTCACTGGGAAAAAGGTGCGTAAGGATGTGGCCATGACCGGAGAAGTGACCCTCCGGGGGCGTGTGCTGCCCATCGGCGGTCTGAAGGAAAAAACCATGGCCGCCCTGCGAAATGGCATTGAAACGGTCATCATTCCCCGGGAAAATGAGAAAGACCTGGAGGAAATCGACCAGACTGTACGCCGTAAGCTGCGTTTCGTGCCCGTGAGCCGGGTAGAGGAGGTATTCTCCGAGGCCTTGGTAAGTGAGGGGAAAAAAACAGCCGCCCAGCCGGAGGAGATGCCGCTGCTGGCGGTGCAGTCCTGCACTGCTAGGCCCGATTTACGAGTATAAGGAGCGGAATTATGGGTATTAATTTCAATAAAGCGGAGTTTATTCTCTCCGCCGTGCAGCCCGGTGCATTTCTTCGGGACGGTCGTCCCCAGGTAGCTTTTGCCGGACGCTCCAATGTTGGAAAGTCCTCTGTAATTAACCGCTTGCTGAATCGGAAAAACTTTGCCCGCGTAGGCGCTACTCCCGGCAAAACCACACAGGTCAATTACTTTCTTATCGACGGAAGGATATATTTCACCGACCTGCCCGGCTACGGCTACGCAAAGGTCTCTAAGGAGGAGCGGGATCGCTGGGGCCGCCTCATGGAGAATTATTTTCAGGAGCAGGGGCTTATCACCCTGGGTGTCCTCATTGTAGACGCCCGCCACAAGCCTACGGCGGATGATGTGACCATGTGTACCTGGTTCAAGGAGAGCGGCTGCCCGCTGATTGTGGTGGCCAACAAACTGGATAAGCTGAAAAAAAATGAAATTGAGCCCAATCTCCAGCGCATTTGGGACACCCTGGAGCTGCCTGATACGGCAGCGCTGATTCCCTTTTCTGCCGAAAAGGGAATCGGAAAAACGGAGCTTTTGTCCGCTATTGAGCAGCTTTGCTGAAAGATGAAAATAGGCAAAAAGGTGTGAAGTGACTTCGCTTCACACCTTTTTTCGCGTATATCATAAAAAAGAAGAATGAAAAGTACTGCTTTTTCTTGCGAATATGGAAAGAATAAAGTATAATAATGATGGATAAATGGATGGACACAGACAGAATGTGTCCTTTACGAATCCTATAAACCGAAGGAGAAAACAAAAATGGCTTCTTTTTTTGTCAACGGCCAGGCGGTCACAGCGGAAAAAAACCAAAAGCTGCTTCGCTTTCTGCGCGATGGGCTGCGCCTCACCTCCGTAAAGGATGGCTGCAGCGAGGGTGCCTGCGGCACCTGCCATGTCTTGATCGACGGCAAGCCTACCAAGGCCTGCGTCCCTTCCACGGATAAGCTGGAGGGTCGCCATATTCTCACCGTAGAGGGCCTGAGCGACACGGAAAAGGAGGTCTATACCTGGGCCTTTGCCAAGGCCGGGGCCGTGCAGTGCGGCTTTTGCATTCCGGGCATGGTCATCTCCGCCAAGGCTCTGTTGGATGTGAACCCGGACCCCACCCGGGAGGAGGCTGCTTTTGCCATCCGCAATAATATCTGCCGCTGCACGGGCTATAAGAAGATTATTGATGCCATTTTGCTGGCGGGCGAGATTTTCCGTAATGGCGGAGAGATTCCCCAGGAAAAGGATTGCGCCCGTGTGGGCCAGTCCATGCCCCGGGTGGACGCTCAGGAGAAGGTCTTGGGCACCGGCAAATATCCCGATGATATTTACCTGGACGGCATGATTTATGGCAGCGCCGTCCGCAGCAAATACCCTCGGGCCCGAGTCCTGGCCATCCATAAGGAAAAGGCTGAGGCTTTGCCGGGAGTGGTGGGTGTGTTTACCGCCGACGATATCCCCGGCAAGGTGAAGGTGGGCCACCTGATGCAAGACTGGGACACCATGATCCCCGTGGGCAAGATTACCCATTACCTGGGCGATGCCATCTGCCTGGTGGCAGCGGAGACCCCGGAAATTTTGGCAGAAGCCAAAAAGCTGGTGGAGGTGGAGTACGAGCCGCTGAAGCCGGTGTTCAGCCCCACCTACGCCGCGCAGCCCTTTGCCCCCCAGGTGCATGAGTCCGGCAATCTTCTGTGCGAAAAGCATGTGTCCCGGGGTAACGCCGACCAGGCTATCCGTGATGCGGACTATGTGCTGATGTACCACTACGAAACCCCCTACACCGAGCACGCCTTTTTGGAGCCGGAGTGTGCCGTGGCCTATCGGGACGGGGACGGCGTTTCCATCCTGTCCACAGATCAGGGGACCTATGACACCGCCCGGGAAACCTCCATTATGCTGGGCATCCCCAAGGAAAAGGTCCATGTCACCAATATGTTGGTAGGCGGCGGCTTCGGCGGCAAGGAAGACATGACTGTTCAGCATCACGCAGCGCTTATTGCCTATCTTACGGGCCGTCCCGTGAAGGTGAAACTCACCCGCCAGGAGAGCATCCTCGTCCATCCCAAGCGTCACCCCATGAAGGTGACTATCACCATGGGCTGCAACCGCAATGGTCTTATCCAGGGCGTGAAAGCCGAGGTTATCGCCGACACCGGTGCCTATGCTTCCCTGGGTGGTCCGGTTTTGGAGCGGGCCTGCACCCATGCCGCCGGGCCCTATCACTATGAAAATTTCGAAATTACCGGTCGGGCATATTACACCAATAACCCACCCGCCGGTGCCTTCCGTGGCTTTGGCGTGACCCAGACCTGCTACGCTATGGAGATGACCCTGACGAAAATGGCCCATGAGTTGGGCATTTCGCCTTGGGAGATCCGCTATCGCAATGCCATTCGTCCCGGCCAGACCCTGCCCAACGGTCAAATTGCCCCGCCCTCCACAGGCCTGGTGGAGACGCTGGAGGCAGTAAAGGACATTTGTGAAAATAACAAATATGTAGGTATTGCCTGCGCAATGAAAAACGCAGGTGTGGGTGTTGGCATTCCCGACACGGGCCGCTGCATTGTGGCTGTAAAGGGGGGAAAGCTCCACATCCGCAGCGGAGCTTCCTGCATCGGCCAAGGCCTGGGCACCGTGCTGACGCAAATCGTCGGCACCATGCTCCACTGCGATAGGGAGGACATCGTCTACCAGGCGGCCAACACAGTGGATTCACCGGATTCCGGCACCACTTCCGGCTCCCGCCAGACCCTTGTCACCGGCGAAGCTTGCCGCCGCGCCTGTCAGAAGCTGCTGGCTGCTGCCGGGGCAGATGTAAAGGTATCTGACTATACAGGTATTGCTAATGCAGCAGATTTGAGAGATTTGCCCGGTGAAAATTGCGGCAATGGCCTTGTGGGTACGGAGCTGGCCGAGAATGAGCAGGTAGACTGGAAAAGGCTGGAGGGTCAGGAGTTTTACGGCGAGTATTTGGCAAAGACGGACCCTCTGGGCACCCAGGAAGTCGAGAATCCTGTCAGCCATGTTGCTTATGGCTATGCCACACAGGTCTGTGTGCTGAATGAGGATGGCACCATAAAGGAGATCGATGCCGCCCATTTCGTAGGCAAGGCCATTAACCCGCTGAATTGTGAGGGGCAGATCGAGGGCGGCGTAGCCATGGCCTTGGGCTTTACCCTGACGGAACACTACCCCCTCTACGACTGTATCCCCAGTGCAAGGTTTGGCACCCTGGGCCTGTTCCGGGCGCATCAAATGCCGCAGATCAACAGCATTTTGGTGGAAAAGAGAGGCCAGGACATGGCCTGCGGTGCCATCGGTATTGGCGAGATCACCACCATTCCCACGGCTCCTGCTGTGGCCGGCGCCTATTTCGCGCTGGATGGCGAGATGCGCTGCAGCCTGCCGCTGATGAAAACCCCCTATGAGCGGCCTAAGATGCCCCGGTATTGGTGGTAAAAAAGAGAAGCGTTATGAAAAAACACATTTTGCTCCGAGGCGAACGCGGCGTAGGCAAGTCCACGCTGATTCGCCGCCTGCTGGAAGCGTCTGACCTGCAGCCGGGCGGATTTTATACAAAAATGGACAAAAACCCCGGGGAGCTTATGCATCCTATTTATATCTATCCGGCGGCGCTGCCTGAAGCGGCTCGCAAGAGGGGAGAGGAGAACCTGGTGGGCCGCTGCGGTGAGCAGGGCCGCTTCAAGGAGATTTTCCCCAATGTGTTCGATACCCTGGGGAGCGCCTATCTGCAGGACACTGCCGCCTGCCGAGTGATCGTCATGGATGAGCTTGGCTTCCTGGAGTCGGAGGCCCAGGCCTTCCGGGCAGCGGTGCTGGGGGTTTTGGACGGAGAGGTGCCGGTCCTGGCCGCTGTAAAAGACCGCATGGATGTGCCCTTTCTGCACCAGGTATGCGCCCATCCCCGGGCGGAGGTGGTGCCGATCGACACGCAGAACCGCGATGCGCTGTTCCATAGGCTGCTGCCTATTGTGAAAAGCTGGAAATAAGCGGCACAATAATGCTAACGCCGCTGAAATCAGCAACCTTCGAAGCGAGGCTTCGGACATTTTGAAACGAAAAAAAGACCCCGCTCGCATTGAGCGGGGTCTTATGCTTGTCCTGAAATTAAATCGCTCTGGTTACTTTACCGGAACGCAGGCACCGGGTACAAACATATACATGGCGAGGCGTGCCGTTGATGATTGCCTTAACACGCTTAACATTGGGCTTCCAGGGACGATTGGAACGCCGGTGAGAGTGAGAAACCTTAATGCCAAAAGTCACGCCCTTGTCGCAAAATTCGCACTTAGCCATCCGTTGCACCTCCTTGCTGTGTGTGACTTACTGCGTTGCTTTCGCAAGCATTTGATAGTTTAACAGATGTCACAGAAAAAAGCAAGTACTTTTGACAAAAAAATGAAAAAATTTCAAATCGAAGGAAACTGTTGCGAAAAAAGGGGCTTTGAGCTATAATATATTATTAATATTAGTGAACCAGGGCAAAATTTTTGTGACCGCTGTAAGACGCCGTTGCGGTCGGAAAGGATCAACCATGGAAAAGGTTAAGCGCACCCCGGCCAAGCTCCCGGAGCTGGTGGCGGAGTTTAACATGGAGGTGCTGAATAAGGCCCCGAATTTTAATATTCAAACCGTGACCATCTCCGATGTCAATCGTCCGGCGCTGCAGTTGGTGGGGTTTTATGAGTACTTCGAGCCCATCCGCCTGCAAATTTTGGGCAAGGCTGAGATGGTGTTTCTCCAGGGTATGACCACCGAGCGTCGCCGAAAAGTGCTGGAGGATCTGCTGCGCTGCGAGATACCTGCCCTCATCATCGCCAGGAATATGGAGGTGCCGCCGGAGCTGCTGGAGCTGGCGGAAAAGCATGGTCGTACCCTGCTGCGCATCGACCGCAAGACCGTGGATGCCACCAGCGAGATTATAGACTATCTCAATAAAAAGCTGGCTCCCCAGATTACCCGCCACGGCGTTCTTATGAATATCAATGGCCAGGGTGTTCTTCTGCTGGGTGACTCCGGTATCGGCAAAAGCGAAACGGCCATTGAGCTGCTCAAGCGCGGGCATCGCTTGGTGGCGGACGACGCCGTGGATATACGACGCATTTCCACCTCGCTTTACGGCACTGCCCCGGAGCTGATTCGCCACTACATTGAGATTCGCGGCGTGGGTGTCATCGATGTGCAGCAGCTCTTCGGTATGGGTGCGGTGCAGTTTGACACGGAGATCGACCTGGTGGTGCAGCTGGAGCAGTGGCAGGACGGCAAGTTCTACGACCGCCTGGGCCTGGGGGAGGAGACCTATGAAATACTGGGTGTGAAGCTGCCCTACATGACCGTCCCCGTTCGTCCGGGCCGAAACCTGGCTGGTATCGTGGAGATCGCCACTATGAAAAACCGCCAAATGAAATACGGCTACAACCCCGCCCGGGACTTTGTGACCCGGCTGGATCAGCACTATGACGAACTGAATGAGGCAAATCGGAGAAAGAGTAAATGAATTACATTGGCATTGACATTGGCGCAACAAACCTGAAGGCCGGACTGGTAGATGACCGGGGCCGCATCCTGGCCACTCAAAAGATGAAGATAGTGCAGATTGAGTCTCCGGATGCCCTGGCCCGGAACCTGGCCCGCATGACGCAGGAGCTGGCGGAGGAAGTGGGTGTTCCCATGGAGGAAATTTTCTCCATCGGTGTAGGCGTGCCCGGCGTGGTGGAAATACGCTCCGGCTCCCTGCAATATAGCTGCAACCTGCCCTTTCGCAGGGTTCCGCTGCGGCGGCTTTTCCACAAGTATCTCAATAAGCCCCTCTATCTGGAAAACGATGGTAACTGTGCCGCTGTTGGCGAGTATTATGCCGGAGCCGGTCGCAGCAGTAAGCGCTTTGTGACCATCACCCTGGGTACGGGCATCGGCGGCGGTATCATACACAACGGGAAAATTTACCATGGCTCTAACGGTATGGCCGGCGAGGTGGGGCACATGAGCATTGAGTATAACGGCCAAAGCTGCCCCTGTGGCCGGAAAGGGTGCTGGGAGCGGTATGCCTCTGCCTCGGCTTTGAAGCGCCTGACGAAGCGGGTTATGGACGAGAATCCCGAGAGTGTCCTTCGTCAGGTGGTGGACGAAAATGACGGTCATGTCAGCGGTCAGTCCGCGTTCATCGCCGCCCGTCGGGGTGACCCCATCGGGCAATATGTCTGCAATGCCTACATAGACTATCTATGCGCCGGGATCGTAAACCTGGTGAATATCTTTCAGCCCGATACCCTGGCTATCGGCGGCGGCGTCAGTAACGAACAGGACGAGCAGCTTTTGTTCCCCGTGCGCCGCATCGTTGCGCAGCAGAGCATTCCCTGCGAGCCGGATAAGCGTACCCGCATCGTCAAGGCGGAGCTGGGCTCCAATGCGGGCATCATCGGCGCTGCACTGCTGGGAAAGAAGAAGCGTATTTAAGGAGCGGACTATGACTTGGTTTGAAAAGCTGGACGAAGTGATCGAAAAATATCTGCCGGATCTCCCAATGGAGCAGGATGTGCCCATGAGCCGTCTCACCTCCTTTCACATCGGCGGCCCGGCCCGACGGGTGGCCTATCCTAAAAACCGGGAGCAGCTGGTGATTTTACTTGGCCTGGCCAACGAGTGCGGCGCTCGCCCCTTTGTTATGGGAAACGGGACCAATCTCCTGGCTCCGGACAAGGGCCTAGAGCGTCTTGTGGTGCGCACGGCCGGGGAGATGAACGCCCTGCAGCTCGTAGACGAGACTACTATTGAGGCGGATGCAGGTATTTCCCTGGCCCGGCTGGCTCTGTTTGCCAAGAATGCCGGCCTCTCGGGCCTGGAGTTTGCCCACGGCATCCCCGGGAGTCTGGGCGGCGCTGTGTTTATGAACGCCGGAGCCTACGGCGGTGAGATGAAGCAGGTGGTTGAGGAGGTCACAGCCCTCACCGAGAGCGGCATCCGCCGCATTCCCGCGCAAGAGTGTGATTTCGGTTACCGACACAGTGCCTTTTCTGACGGAAAGAGTGTGATTCTGGGTGCAAAGCTGCATCTTTCCAAGGGGAGCAGCTCGGAGATCGATGCAAAAATGGCTGAGCTCATGAATAGACGGAAGAGCTCCCAGCCCTTGGAATATCCCAGTGCAGGCAGCACCTTTAAGCGCCCGACAGGCTATTTTGCCGGAACACTGATTCAGGAAACGGGCCTGAAGGGACTCACCGTGGGCGGCGCCCAGGTATCGGAGAAGCACGCGGGCTTTATTATCAACATCGGCGGGGCCACCTGCCGGGATGTTTGCACACTGATACAGCAGGTGCAGGAAAAAGTACGGCAGGCCCACGGCGTCACGCTGGAGCCCGAGGTGAGGATTATAGAAAACTGAAAGGAGCAGGGCATGGAGATATTGGTCATTTCCGGCTTGTCCGGCAGCGGAAAAAGTAAGGCCGCGTCCTTTTTAGAGGACATCGGCTACTATATCGTGGATAATCTTCCGGCTGAGATGATGGTGGTGTTTGCGGAGTTTTGCGCGGCATCCAAGGGCCGATATGACCGGGTAGCGCTGGTGTATGATGTGCGTACCGGGGAGCCGGCTCAAAAACTTATAGATGCCCTGGAGCAGATGAAGGCCGCGGGCATCCACTGCCGTATGCTCTTTTTGGAGGCGGATAATCAGTCCATTATCAACCGTTATAAGGAGACCCGCCGTACCCACCCTTTGGCAGGGGGCGGTGTGAGCGTGGCCCAGGCTCTGCAAAAAGAGCGAGCTCTGCTGCAGCCTGTCCGGGACCATGCAGACTTTGTGCTCAATACCTCGGGCTTTTCCGCCTCTAAGCTCCACTCGGAGATTTTGAATCTCTTCAGCGACGCTTTTTTGGAGGACGGGATGCATGTAAATGTTCTGTCCTTCGGCTTTAAAAACGGCATCCCGGTGGAGGCCGACCTGGTGATGGATGTACGTTTCATGCCTAATCCCTACTACATTGAAGAGCTCAAGCACAAAACCGGCCTGGACGACGGTGTCCGTGACTATGTATTCAGCTTCAGCCAGACCAATGAGTTTATGCGCCGTATGGAGGAAATGATGTCCTTCCTCCTGCCCCTGTATAGCGAGGAGGGCAAGACCGTCTTAGTCTTGGCCATCGGCTGCACCGGCGGACACCACCGCTCCGTAGCTGTGGCCCACGCCCTGGCGGAATATATCCAAAATGTCGGCTATCCCGTCACCGAGACCCATCGAGACATCACCCGGTAAAAGGAGCGTACTATGGAAAGCGGCTATTATCATGTCGCCCCGGAAAAAGGCCCGAAGATTGTGGTCATAGGCGGCGGACACGGGCAGTCTACGCTTCTGCGCGGACTGAAGCTGTACAGTAAGAATCTCACCGCTATCGTAGCTGTCACAGACGATGGCGGCGGCTCCGGTGCCCTGCGGCGAGACCTGGATATGCCCCCACCCGGGGACATTCGCAACTGCATGGAGGCCCTGGCCAGTGCTGAGCCCATTATGACGCAGCTTATGAGCTATCGTTTCACCGAGGGCGTCCTGGCCGGGCAGAGCTTTGGCAATCTGCTTTTGGCTGCCCTCAACGGCATCATGCCCAGCTTTGACCAAGCCGTGGCGGGTCTGAGCCAAGTACTGGCCATTACGGGCCGGGTTTTGCCTGTAACCAATGCCAATATCCGCCTGGAGGCCGAATTTGAAAACGGCAGCCGGGTAGCAGGGGAGTCCAGCATCTGTCGGCAGATGCAGCAGGAAAACTGTCGCCTGCGGTGCGTAAAGCTCCGCCCGGCGCACCCAAAGGCCCTGCCCGATGCGCTGCAGGCCATCCGGGAGGCGGACCTGATCGTCCTGGCCCCCGGCAGTCTCTACACCAGCATCATCCCGAATCTTTTGGTGGACGGCATTGTGGATGCCATCAAGGCCAGCGAAGCCATGAAGGTCTATATTTGTAATGTGATGACCGAGAGCGGCGAAACAGAGGGATATACCGTCAGTGACCATATCCGCGCCTTGTTTAACCACGGCTGCTACGGGCTTTTTGGCCTGTGCATGGTGAACTCGGCGCCGCTCCCCCGCATCATTGCCCAGCGCTATGCCAAGGAGGGCAGCGCCCCGGTTTTCTGCGATGAAAAGGAATGTGCGCGTCTGGGCGTAGAGATTATTTCACGCCCCATCTGCGCCGTAGAAAACCAAGTCATTCGCCATAATCCCGGCCACCTGGCTGCGGAGCTGATAGCCCTTTACCGCCAGCGCACCATCCGGGTGGTGGAGGATAAGACCGGCCATGCACGAAACCGCATGGAAAAATAGGAGGAAGTATGCAGTCCTTTGCCTATCAGGTGAAAAGTGAATTGTGCCGGGTACCGGTGCAGCGTATTTGCTGCGCCCGGGCGGAGGCCTACGGCGTTTTGCTCTACTGCAACACCTTTAACGCCCGGGAGATCCGAATTATCACCGAAAATCCCGAGTTTGCAAAGCGCCTGCCCAAGCTATTTCACCGGGCCTTTAGCCTCCGTTTTGACCGGCTGCCCCGGGAGCAGGAGGGCCGGGAAAAGCTCATTTTCCAAATCACCGACCCGGAGAAGCTGGAGCGGATCATCAGCCAGTTTGGCTATGAGGCCAAGCAGACCTTGGCCCTGCACATCAATTTCGGAGTGCTGGAGGAGGACTGCTGCCGCACCTCCTTCCTGCGGGGGGCCTTTCTCTCCGGCGGCAGTGTCACCGATCCGGAAAAGCGCTACCACCTGGAGCTCTCCGGCAACCACCGCCAGGCCGGCCGGGAGCTTTGCGCCCTGCTGACGGAGATGGGCTTTCTGCCTCGCATGGTGACCCGGGGGGCGGCCACGGTGATTTACTTTAAGCAGAGCGAGCACATCGAGGACCTGCTGACTAAGCTGGGCGCCCCGGTGGCCGCCATGGACATCATGACCACAAAAGTGGACAAGGCCATCCGCAACGGTGCCAACCGTGCCATGAATTGCGACATTGCCAATGTGAATAAGATTTTGGAGGCTGCCACGGAGCAGCAGTCCGCCATTGAAGCTTTGGCCAAAAGCGGTCAATTAGACCGTCTGCCGGAAAAGCTTCGGCAAACGGCCCAGCTTCGCCTGGAGCATCCGGAGCTGTCCCTTTCCCAGCTTGCGGAGCTGTGCGATCCGCCGGTCTCCAAATCCTGCATGAACCACCGCATGAGAAAGCTCAACGAGGAGGCAAAGAAACTGCTATGAACAAGATTGATAAATGCAAGGCAGCCCGGGACTATCACACCCACGGCTGCAACTGTGCCCAGAGTATCCTGGCGGCCTTCCACCAGGAAATGGGCCTCACCGAGGACCAGTGCATGGCCCTGGCCGGAGGCATGGGCGGAGGAATGCGCTGCGGCAGCATCTGCGGCGCCATCAGCGGAGGCATTCTGGTGCTGGGAATGCTCTTTCCCGCAAGGCCCGACGAGGGCCCTGATGCCAAGCGCCGCATTACCCGGCAGACCCAGGAGTATATCCGCCGCTTCCGGGCATGCTTCACGGACCGCGACTGCGCCGACCTGCTTAAGCGCAAAGATTTAGTGCCCTCCCCGCAGGCCCAAGCCCTGGGCGTAGCGGACCATTGCGGCATTCTCATCGTCTCCGCCGTGGAGATCCTGTGCGACTATATTGCAGAGCTTAAAGGGGAATAATATGTCATTCGTACATCTTCATGTACATACAGAGTATAGCCTTTTGGACGGTGCCTGCCGCATCCGTGACCTGCCGGGGCGGCTCAAGGAGTTGGGCCAGACCGCCTGTGCCATCACTGACCACGGCGTCATGTACGGTGCCATTGATTTTTACCGGGCCTGCAAGGCAGAGGGCATTCATCCCATCATCGGCTGCGAGGTCTATGTGGCCGCCCGTACGCGGTTCGATAAGATCCACGAGTACGATGCCGAGTCTCGCCACCTGGTACTTTTGTGTAAAAACGAGACAGGCTACCGTAACCTCTCCTACATGGTCAGCCAGGCTTTCGTGGAGGGCTTTTATATAAAGCCCCGCATCGACCTGGATCTGCTGCGCACACATTCCGAGGGCCTCATTGCGCTCTCTGCGTGCCTGGCCGGCGAAATCCCCAAGCGCATCCTCCACCGCAACTATGACGGTGCCAAGGAATATGCCCTGCAAATGCAGGAAATATTCGGCCGGGATAATTTCTATCTGGAGCTTCAGGACCACGGTATTCCCGAGCAGACGGAGGTCAACCGCAGTCTGCTGAAAATACACCAGGAGACGGGCATCCCCCTGGTTTGCACCAACGACGCCCACTATCTCCGCCCGGAGGACGCCGAGAGCCACGACATCCTCCTATGCATCCAGACCGGTAAGACCGTGGACGATGAAAACCGTATGCGCTATGAGCCCCGGAATTTCTATATTCGCTCCACTGAGGAGATGGAGACTCTGTTTTCTGCCTATCCCGAGGCCGTGGAAAACACCCAGCGCATTGCCAATCGCTGCCAGCTGGACTTTACCTTCGGTAAGTATCACCTGCCGGAGTTCAAGCTGCCCCCGGGCTTCGATTCTCCCACCTACCTGCGCAAGCTCTGCGACGAGGGCTTTGCCCAGCGGTACGGAACGGAGAAGGAGAGCTACCGCAAGCAGCTTATTTACGAGCTGGATATGATCGAGAAAATGGGCTTTACGGACTATTTTCTTATCGTCTCCGACTTTGTCCGCTATGCTAAGAGTGTGGGCATCCCCGTAGGTCCCGGCCGCGGCTCCGCCGCCGGAAGCATGGTGTCCTACTGCCTGTATATCACGGACATTGACCCCATGGAATATAACCTCTATTTTGAGCGTTTCCTGAACCCCGAGCGTGTGTCCATGCCCGATATTGACATGGACTTCGGAGACACCCGCCGCGAGGAAGTGGTGGACTATGTCCGCCGCAAGTATGGCGATGACCATGTGGCACAGATCGTTACCTTCGGCACCATGGCCGCCCGGGGCGCCATCCGTGATGTAGGCCGGGTGATGAAAATACCCTATAACGAGGTGGATGCGGTAGCTAAGCTTGTTCCCACCACTCTGCACATCACCCTGGATGATGCCCTGCGCCTATCCAAACAGCTTTCGGACCTCTATGCGTCCAATGAGCAGATACACCGCCTGATTGACACCGCCAAGGCCCTGGAGGGTATGCCCCGCCATGCCTCTACCCACGCCGCCGGTGTGGTCATTACCAAGCGCCCGGTATATGAATATGTTCCCCTGGCCCGAAACGACGAGTCTGTCGTCTGCCAGTACACCATGGTCACCTTAGAGGAACTGGGTCTGCTGAAAATGGACTTTTTGGGCCTGAGAAACCTGACGGTGCTGGACGACGCCATTAAGATGCTGCCGGATAAAAACTTCGATCTGCAGAAAATACCTATGGATGATCCGGAGGTTTTCAATATGCTCACCCAGGGCAAGACCTCCGGTGTGTTCCAGATGGAGTCCACGGGCATGACCGGCGTTTGCCTGGGCCTCAAGCCCCAGAGCATCGAGGATATCACCGCCATCATAGCCCTTTACCGCCCCGGCCCTATGGAGTCCATCCCCCGTTTTATCGCCTGTAAGCAGGACCCCTCGCTCATTTCCTATAAACATCCGTCCCTGGAACCGATTTTGTCCGTCACCTACGGCTGCATCGTATATCAGGAGCAGGTTATTCAGATTTTCCAGCAGTTAGGCGGTTATTCCTTGGGGCAGGCGGATATGGTGCGTCGGGCCATCTCTAAGAAAAAGGCTAAGGAGATCGAAAAGGAGCGGTATTCCTTCGTCCACGGTGATCCGGAGCGGCACATCAAGGGCTGCATCGCCGGCGGCATCCCCGAAGCCACCGCCGAAGCCATCTACGATGAAATTTACGACTTCGCCAACTATGCCTTCAATAAGGCCCACGCCGTCAGCTATGCGGTGGTTGCCTACCAAACGGCCTATTTCAAGTGCCATTATCCTAAGGAATATATGGCGGCCCTTCTGACCTCTGTGCTGAATAACTCAGATAAGGTAGCTGAGTATATCACCGAGTGCCGGGAGTGCAGCATCCCCGTTCTACCCCCGGACATCAACCACTCTTATGACGGCTTTACAGTAGAGGGGGAGAACATCCGCTTCGGCCTGGTGGCCATCAAGAATATTGGCCGCGGCTTTATCCAGACGCTTATTAAGCGCCGTGACAAGGACGGCCCCTTTACATCCTTCCAGGATTTCTGCCAGCGTATGAATGACGCGGCGGACATGAATAAGCGGGCCGTGGAGAACCTGATCCGCAGCGGAGCCTTTGATTCCCTGGGTGCCAAGCGCTCCCAGCTCATCAAGGTTTTCGAGTCCGTGATGGACAGTGTAGCCCTTTCCTACAGGCAGAACCTGGAGGGGCAGATAGATATGTTCAGCATGGGCCCGGCGGTGTCCCAAAAGCTCCAGCATATCCACCTGCCGGACATCCCGGAGTTTTCCGCCATGGAGCTGATGACCATGGAAAAGGAGACCACGGGTCTTTTCCTCTCCGGCCACCCCATGCGTGACTATCGGGAGTTGGCCAAAGCCTCCGGTGCCGTGCCCATTCAAAAGATTTTGGCGGATTTTGAGCAGGAGCAGGGCCCTACCCGCTTTGCCGACGGTCAGTCCATCAGCATAGCCGGGGTCGTCACCTCCAGCAAAACCCGCCCCACGAAAAATAATTCCATCATGGCCTATGTGACGGTGGAGGACGAAACCGGATCCATTGAGCTGCTGTGCTTCCAGCGCTCCATCGACCAGTTCGGCTCCTATATGCAGGTAAATCTTCCGGTTATCGTCACAGGCCGCCTGAGCGTGCGGGATGAAAAGCCGCCGCAGATTTTGTGCGATACCATCCAGCCTCTGGAGGGTCAAAAGAGCATCCTCTATCTGCAAGGCAAACGCGTTCCTGAGAAGCAGACCCAAGAGCTCATTCTCAAGGTCCCGGGCCTTGATAGCCGCGAGTTCCGGCATTTGCAGTTGGTTTTCACCATGTTCGAGGGGGATATGCCCGTAAAAATTCGCATGGCGGACACCGGCAAGCTCTTCGGCGCCACCTGCCTGAACCATCCCGCCCTCCTGGAGGAGTGCCGGGAGTGGCTGGGCAAGGAAAATGTGGTGCTTCGTGCCAAAAAATAAAAGACTGCGGAGGCACACCCCAAAAATGTGTCTCCGCAGCTCTTTTTTCTGCTCTGAGCCGTCAATCCTCCGCCGAAATGGCCTGCACCGGGCAGGCATCTATGGCCTCCTGCACAGCGGCGCGGTTTTCGTCGGTGGTATGGCCGTAGGCCTCCGCTTTGCCGTCTGCGTTCACTTCAAATACCTCCGGCACCGTGCTGATGCACAGCCCGCAGCCGATGCAGGTGTCCTGGTTCACAATAGCTTTCATGGTCTATCCTCCTAAAAAATTACTACCAGCAGCATTTTAAACTGCTCCTTCCCATAAACGGCATGGGGATGCCGTGCGGGCATTACAATGGACTCCCCTTGGTGCAGCTCATACTCCACACCGTCAATGGTGATGCGGCCAACGCCGTCCAGACAGGTGACGAAGGCATCTCCGCCGGATTCATGGGTGCTGATTTCCTCATCCTTATCAAAGGAGAAAAGCGTCACGCTCACCGACTCGTTCTGCACCAGCGTGCGGCTCACCACCTGCCCTGGCTGATATGCAATCTGTTCCCGCAGTGTCAGCACCTGGGAAAAAGGAATGTTTTTCATCATCGTCTCGTCCTCCTGTTCGCATCCATCGTTTTCAGTATCTGCGCTTTTATAGATTTTCATTCATATTATACGGAAAAAACTGCAGATTTATATGGCTTATGCAACAAATCAGCAGAAAAAACCGATGGAAAGCTCCATCGGTTTTTCTGCTATATAGGCTCAGTGGCAGGCGCAGTAGTTGCGTGTGCCGTTATAATCGCTGGGCATTTCCACCGTGTTGGGCGGGAAGAATTCATTCACGGGAAAGCTTACATTTTTGAACAGCCCACAGGGATCCTCCGGGTCGCCGCCGCTGCAGTCCGATTGGGGGATGCAGTAGTCGTAGGCCGGGATAAGCAGCTGCGTGTCCCGCTCCAGCCGCACCAAGGAGAACTGTCCCAGGGTCACAAAATATCGGCGCGTGCCCACAGGCTCCAGCACAATGGGGCTTGCAAAGACCGCCTCGATAGCCGCCGGGATTTCCGATATATTGCCCTCGCACACCCCCGCTGCCGTGCAGTCCTCCACAATTCTGGTGTCCAGAACGATGGGGTCCACGGCCTCAACCACGGCGGTGGGCAATCCGGTCTGGGGTACGATGCTCTCCGGGGTAGTGTCAGAGGAGAAGCTCTTGGCGCTCCCCTCGCTGCCAAAGAGAATGCAGCGTTTGTCAAATACGCACAGACCCTCCACCTCGGTAGACCGGGGCGTGCCCGTGGCCACCTGCAGAGTCACGCGGTAGAAATACCGCATATCGATGGAGTAAAAACCCCGGTTAAAGGTGATCGGCTCCACATCGGTGTATACATACAGCAGCTCCGCGCAGCCACCCTTGATGATCTGCGTACCGCTCAGCACCTCCTGTGCCGCCTGTGTGGGGTAGAATCGCAGGTCTTCCACGCAATCTTTGTCCCTACAACCATCCAGGATCTTCTTCGTGTGGATACATACGGACTCTTTTACGCTGCTTAAATCGCAGACCGGGCCCGGCATTCCGTTTTCAGGCATCCAGATAACCTCCTATTAAGTACTGAAAGAAGCCTCTTTCACTCCAGTGTATGCAAAACCGCCGCCGGTGTGCGTCCTCCGCCGAACTGCCGCCAAATTTCGCTGTACAAATGTTTCTTTTTGCGGTATAATAATATAGAGGAGGCGATGGTATATGGACGCAGCATTTATCCATGATAATTTGGAGATCAAATTCCTTATTTTATATATTGCCGCCCGGGTGTCCCGGCCCATCCCCGTAGAGGGGATGCAGGAGCTGACCCTGTGTGATAGCGGCATTGACTATTTCTCTTTCTCCCAGTGCCTCAATGACTTGGTGCGCACGGAGCATTTGACCCTTTCCGACGACGGCCTCTATGCAATCACGCCCAAGGGCCTGCGCAACAGCGAGATCTGCGAGAGCAGTTTACCTATGTCCGTCCGGCTTTTAACGGACCGCAATGTGGCCGCCTATAACCAAATGCTCCTGCGTAAGGAGCAGGTCCGTGCCCAGGTCACTCCCCGGGAAAACGGTACCTACACCGTCACCCTCCACTTCAGCGACGATGTGGACGAGCTGCTGCACCTGGAGCTTATGGCCGCCACCCGGGACCTGGCCCAGGGTCTGGCCGATCGGTTCCAAAAGAACCCGGAGCAGTTCTACACCCGACTTATGGACACACTGTTTCCCAAGGAATAATTCTATACCTTATTTATGTGACTCCCACGCCGATCCATCGGCGTGGGATTTTTTTGCATAAAAGCGGACAGCCCCTCATACAGTAGACCAACAAAGAGAAGGAGGCGTGATCGCATTGGCGGAGTGCTACTCGATCAATCAATATGAGCAGGCGGCACACCTGCTGCCCATCCGTTTTCAGCGCATAGCCTTGCATCTGCCCGACTGGCAGAAGGAGCAGGCAGAGGAGCTGCGTCTGCGGGCCGGCCACCCCATGACCGTTCTGCTGCCCCGGGGAGAGCAGAGCTTAGGGCCTGAAGCCCTTGTCACCCAGGGCGACCTGGAGCAGCTGTGCGACACCGTCACCGGCTACTCCCGCTATACAGCGGCGGAGACCATGTCCCGGGGCTATATAACCGCCAAGGGCGGATTTCGCATCGGGCTGTGCGGCACCGTGGTGCTGCAAGAGGGAAGAAGCATCAATCTCCGCAGTCTTTCCTCTGCCTGCATCCGTATCGCCCGGGAGATACCGGGTCTGGCGGATGGCTTGGTGGACCGGCTCTTTCAAAATGGCCGCTATTGCAGCACTCTCATCATCGCTCCGCCGGGCCTTGGCAAGACCACTCTCCTGCGTGACCTGGTGCGCTGCCTATCCGATGGCACCGATAGTCTCCCGGCCCACCGGGTCTCCTTGGTGGACGAGCGGGGGGAGGTGGCGGTGATGCTGGAGGGCCAGCCCCAAATGGAAGTGGGCTGCCACACGGATGTAATGGATTCCTGTCCCAAGTCGGTGGCTATCCCCATGCTCCTGCGCTCTGCCAATCCGCAGATCATTGCCGTTGACGAGATCACCCAGGCCCGAGACCTGGCCGCCATGGAGGAGGCCGCTTACTGCGGCGTCCGCTTTTTGGCCACCCTCCATGCTGACTCCGCCGATGACCTGCATAGGCGGCCCCTGCTGCAAAAGCTGCAAAAAATGCACCTGTTTGAAAAGGCGATCACCATACATATGGCGGATACACTCCGCCGCTATACAATCCGCGACCTATGATGGGAAAGTTTCTGGGTGCGCTGCTGATTTGCGGCGCAGGAGCCTGGAGCCTTGGGCAGAAATGGCGGCAGGGTAGGGAGGAGGAGCGCTTTTTTGCAGACATGGCGGCCTCCTTAGAGCAGGCGGAATCCTCCATCCGCTTCCGCCGTCTCCCCGTGCCGGACATCCTGCGGGAGCAAGCCCAGAGAGCCACTTGTGGATGGATATATTCCCAAGTAATACAGCACATGAAAAGGGGAGTACCTTTACAGGAGTCTTGGACAAGATCAGTAACCGATGTCCCCTATAAGTCCCCCAAAACCATCCTCCAGACCCTGGAATGGAGCGGCGATGAGGACCGTATCTGCCTAAACCTCCGCCGCACTGCCGCCCAGCTTCGGGAGACCCTGAGCCAGTTCACCTCCCAGCGCAAGCAGACCCAAAAGCTGTCCCTGGCCCTCACGGCCTCCGCCTGCGGCCTGCTGGTGATTCTTTTACTATGAGGAGTACACATGGATGTTGATCTGATTTTCAAGATAGCTGCCATTGGAATTTTGGTGGCAGTACTGAACCTGGTCCTGGCTCGCAGCGGACGAGAGGAGCAGGCCATGATGACTACCCTGGCGGGCCTGGTGGTGGTACTGATGATGCTGGTGCGGCAGATCAGCGATCTGTTCGACCTGATCAAGTCGCTTTTTTCCCTGTGATTATGAGTGAAGTGGGAAAGATTGTGGCCCTGTGCCTTATTGGCATCGTGCTGATCCTGCTGCTGCAAAAAAGTCACCCGGAGATTGCCATTCTCCTGGCGCTGTCCATATGCGGTGGAGTGCTTCTGTACAGTCTCAGCGGAATGAAAGCCATTTTGGCCCTGCTGGAGCAGATGTCTCTGGCCGGAGGTCTGTCGGAGGACCTGCTGCGTCCCTTGGTAAAGACCGTGGGCATCGCCCTCGTCAGCCGTGTCGGAACCGAGCTATGTCGGGACGCAAACCAAGGAGCCTTGGCCACCGTGGTGGAAACCGCCGGGGCTTTCAGCGCCATCGTCGTGGCCATACCGCTTTTCACAGCGGTATGGGAGCTGCTGCGGGGGATGCTGTGATGCGGAAAATTTTCCTTCTGCTTGTGCTGCTCTGGTGCATCGTCCCCGCCTGCGCCAGTCAAATTCCCCGGGAGATTACCGACGCCATCCCCGACAGTGCCCGTCCATTCCTGGAGGATACTGACGAGGCTGATAACTTTACATCCTGGAATAGCGGCCTTTCCACTCTTTGGACTCGTACCTGCAAGCTCCTGGCCAGCACCGTGCAGGAAAGTCTGGGCGGCGTGATCCTGGTAATGTCAGCGGTTCTGCTCTGCTCCGTGGCAGAGGACTGCTTTCACCCCCTGGGCGACGGTAAGCTTCTGGACCCGGTTCCTCTGGTGGGAACTCTGGTCATTCTTCTGGCCGTGGGCAGCAACATGAAAAACCTCATGGGCCTGGGGGAGGAGACTATCCGGGAGCTGAATGTGTTCTCCAAGGCTCTGCTGCCCACTCTCTCCGCCGCCACCGCCGCCGGAGGGGGCGCGGTGTCCGCCAGTGTACGCCAGGTAGCTACGGTGTTTTTCTCAGACCTCCTGATGAGCCTTATTCACGGCCTGCTTTTTCCCATGGTTTGGGTATTCGTGGCCTTGTCGGCGGCGGATGCCATCTTGCCGGCCGGCCGTCTGGGCGGCATTGCCCGAGGTCTGCAAAAAGCCGTCACCTGGCTCCTCTCCGGCGGTTTGCTCCTCTTTACCGGGTATCTGTCCCTTTCCGGGGCCTTTGCCACCTCCGCCGACGGCCTGGCCCTGCGTATGGCCCGCTCGGCTATCGGCACCGCCATTCCCGTGGTAGGCGGTATCATCTCCGATGCAGCCGACACCATCCTGGCCGGAGCCGGTGTGCTTCGCCAGTCTGTGGGCGTGGTGGGTACGCTTACGGTGCTGGCCATCTGCGTGCTTCCCTTTTTGAAGCTGGGCATTCAATATCTTCTGCTGAAGCTGGCGGCCTTTTTCGCCGCCACCGTGGCCCCGGAGCCGTTGGTGCGTCTGGTCGCCTCCCTGAGTACCGCCTTTGGCCTGGTACTGGGCATGACCGGCGCCGCCGCGCTTTTGCTGCTCATTTCCGTGGCCTCGTCTGTGATGATGGTAAGTGTATGATAGAATCATTTCGTGTATGGCTCATAGGCCTCCTATCCGTCTCCCTGATCCTTACGGTGCTATCCACGCTCCTGCCGGAGGGAAGTGTGAAGAAGATCGCCGGGGTCACCGGTGGCCTAGTGCTGCTTTTGGTGGTCCTGCGCGGTATCGTGAGACTGGACCTGAGCAATATTCGGCTCTCCTACGACAGCTGCGCCCGGGAGATATCGCGTCAAATGGAGCGCTACCGGGAGAAAAACAGATCCCAACTGGAAGAACTCATAGCTCACCGCACCGCTGCATATATATCGGAACAGGCACAGTCCCTGGGTCTGTCCTGCACACCCCAGGTGCAAACGGCGTGGACGGAGGAGGATATTCCCGTTCCCACCGGCGTCATCCTGGACATTCCCTATCATGCAGAGCTGGGAGAGATCATAGAAAGGAACTTAGGAATCAAGGCCGAAAAACAGGTCTGGTCAACATCGGAAGGGTAAAAAAGATGGGAAAGGTAAGATGGAGCGAGCTATGGAAAAAGTACAAATTTGTTCTGCTGGTGGTGCTGGTGGGTGTATTACTGATGGTGCTGCCGGTATCCTCGGAGTCGAAAGAGACGGAGACAAGCGACCTGCAGACACCCCGGGAAACCTTCGACCTGGCGGAGACGGAGCAGCGTATGGAGGCGATATTAGGCAAGATCGATGGAGTTGGGAAGCTCCAACTGATGCTGACGCTGCAAAGCGGGACCCGCCTGACCCTGGCCGAGGACACCCAAAGCGACTCCGGTCGGACGACCCGGGAAACACTCACCCTGAACCGCGGCAGCGGCAGTCAGGAGGTGGTGGTTACAAATCGCTATTATCCCGTCTATCAGGGCGCGGTGGTGGTGTGTCAGGGCGCCGACAGCAGCGCCGTCCGTCTGGCCATCACCGAAACGGTGCAGGCCCTGACAGGTCTGGCCTCAGATCGGATCCAAGTGGTAAAATGGACATCGTAACGGGAGGACATGGAATGAAAAAAGTATGGAAAAAGCGAGCCGTGGTGGGAGCGGTGCTCCTGTTTGTCTGCGCTGCGGTCTATATGAACTGGCGCTACGCCGGATCTCTGGAGGATACCTCCAAGGTTCTGGGCGAGTCCACCCTGGTCAGCGGTGAAAATCAGCCGGGCGGCCAAACGGACGCCGCCCCCACCCAGGCCACCGCCGCCGAGGATGATTACTTCGCCACCGCCCGTCTCAGCCGTAAGCAGGCCCGGGACAATGCCATCAGTATGCTTAAGGATGCCTCCGTGGACGAAAACGCAGACCAGTCCGTGCTGAACGAGGCCTCCCAGACCCTTCAGGTCCTGGCGGCCTACACCGTGGCCGAGTCCCAAATCGAAAATCTGGTCACAGCCAAGGGCTATGCCGATTGCGTAGCCTTCATGGGTGCCGAGAGCATCAGCGTTGTGGTGGACGATGCCGACGGTCTGGACGCCAAGGATGTGGCCCGGATCGTTGACATCGTGGTCCAGGAGACCGGTTATACCCCCGATCAAATCAAGGTCATGGAGTCCTGACTGCCCCCTCATAAAAAAAGGTTGTATTTTCCCGCGGAGGATGGTATACTTCTATAGAATAGGAAAAAACCATACTTTGCAAGGAGCATAGATCTTATGGCTGAGAATAAAGAATATATCACCCAACAGGAAAATACCGGCTCCATTCTCATTTCCGAGGATGTAGTCGCCTCCATCGCCACAGCGGCCGCCCTGGAGACCGAGGGCGTCAGCGCCATGCTCAGCGCCGCCGGCGGCGACCTTAAGCCCTCCCGCAAGATGTCGGCCAAGGGCGTGGTTATCGAGCCGGAGGACGACGGCCTGCGCATCACGCTTTATGTGATGATCCGCTATGGCTATGTTTTGGCCGAGGTGGCCGGCAAGGTCCAAAAGGCCGTCCTGGCCGCCCTGCAGGATATGACGGGCTTTACCATCCGCAGCGTCAATGTTATGATTGGCGGCATCTGCTTCGACTGAGTTCACTAAAGAGAGGAATATCCGTATGACACGAAACACAGCGAGAGAGATAGCCGTACATCTGGCCTACGAGTGGAGCTTTTCAGACCTCCCCGTGGAGGAATTTCTGGATCAGCAGCTCAGCGCAGAAACTTTTTCCGATCTTGCACCGGAATATGAGCTCTATAACGAGATGCCCAATGAGAAGCAGCTGCTTTACATCCGCCGCCTTGTAAGCGGGGTCAGCGAACACGCTGCCGAGCTGGACTCTTACATTGAGAAATACGCCCAGGGCTGGCGCTTCGAGCGAATCAGCCTGGTGGCCTCGGCCATTATGCGTGTGGCCATGTTCGAGATGCTCTATATGCCCGATATTCCCCACGGCGTAGCCATCAACGAGGCCGTGATCATCGCCAAAAAATACGATACGCCTCAGGTGGCGAAATTCGTTAATGGCATTCTGGGCAGCTTCCTTCGCGAAGAGATCAAGGAATAAGCGTTTATGGCAGGCAGAGCAAATGCGCTCTGCCTGTTTTTGAGCAGAGGTGATGATTTGCAGCAGCATATATACCGCGTCAGCGAGGTCAACCAGCATATTAAGCAGCTCATCGATGCTGACCCCGGCCTAAATGCACTTTTGGTCCGTGGTGAGATTTCCAATTATAAGGTTTACCCCTCCGGCCACCACTATTTCACCCTCAAGGACGGGGAGAGTGCCCTGCGCTGCGTCATGTTTGCAGGTATGGCCAAATACCTTCGTTTCCGCCCTCAAAACGGCATGAAGGTGGTGGCCTCCGGCAAGATCAGCGTCTATCCTCGGGACGGCGGCTATCAGCTTTACTGCTCCCGATTGGTCTCCGACGGCCTGGGCGACCTGCACATCGCCTTTGAGCAGCTTAAGGAGCGCCTGTATGCCCAGGGCCTTTTTGATTCCGAGCATAAAAAGCCCCTTCCGGCCTACCCACGGCGCATCGGCGTGGTCACCAGTCCCGCAGGAGCGGCCGTTCATGATATGATCCGCATTCTCCGCCGCCGTTTTCCCCTGGCCAAGGTCCTGCTTATTCCGGTCCGTGTGCAGGGGGAAGAGGCCGCCGGGGAAATTGCCGATGCCATTGCCTATGCAAACCGCTATCACCTGGCCGATGTCCTCATCGTGGGCCGGGGCGGCGGCTCTGTGGAGGACCTGTGGGCTTTTAATGAAGAAGTGGTCGCCCGTGCCATTTTTGTTTCTCGCATCCCGGTCGTCTCCGCCGTAGGCCATGAACCGGATGTGACCATTTCCGACTATGTAGCAGACTGTCGGGCCGCCACACCCTCCCATGCCGCGGAGATCGTCGTGCCGGATCAAATGGAGCTGCGCCGCAAGCTCCGCACCCTCTCTGTCCGCCTGGCCCAGAGCCAGCAGCACACCATAGATATATGCACCCGTCGGCTCCGGCAAATGCAAGAAAAGCGCGTTCTTACAGACCCTATGGCCTTTTTGCAGGACCGGGCCGTGCAGCTCGACTATACCCAGGAGCGGCTTGCCTCCGCCCTGGAGCGCATTTTGGAAAAGCACACCCGCCGCTTCACCCATGCCGCCGCGTCCTTGGATGCCATGAGCCCTCTGCGGGTCCTGTCCCGGGGCTACTGCGTGGCTCAAAAGCAAGAGGGCACCGTTCTGCGCAGCAGCGACCAGGTGGAAATAGGGGAGGCCATCACGCTGCGCCTGGCCCGGGGCGGCCTGGAGTGTACCGTAACGAAAAGGGGAGAAGAACCATGAAAAAACAGAGCTTTGAGGAAAATATGGATCGCCTGGAGGAGATCGTCTCTCTCCTGGAGCAGGGGGATGCCACCCTGGGCGAGTCCCTGACGCTATTTACCGAGGGCAGCAAGCTCCTGGCCGCCTGCCAAAAGGAGCTGGAAACCGCCCGGCAAAAGGTGGTCAAGCTCACCAAGGGTCCCGATGGCGCCCCTGTGGAAGAAAATTTCGTAATGGAGGACGAGGAATAATGGACTATCAGCAGCAATACAGCGCCTATCAGCAGGCTATTGAGACCTATTTAGACGGCATTTTCACCGCCGAGGGAAAGCCCTACGGACGGCTTCAGGAGTCTATCCGCTACAGCCTCCTGGCCGGCGGAAAGCGCATCCGCCCGGTGCTGACGCTGGAGTTTGCCCGTCTGGGCGGCATTGACTGGCATTTGGCCTTGCCCTATGCCTGCGCCCTGGAGCTTGTGCATAATTATTCGCTGATCCACGATGACCTGCCCTGCATGGACGACGACGATCTGCGCCGCGGAAAGCCCACCAACCATAAGGTCTACGGCGAAACCCTGGCTGTCCTGGCCGGGGATGCCATGCAGCCGGAGGCTTTCCGTCTCATTCTCCAGGCCCGTGGTCTTTCTGCCGACAACCGCATTGAGGCGGCCCTGCTTCTCGCCAAGGCCTGCGGCGCTGACGGCATGGTGGCCGGTCAGGTGCTGGACACTCTGTGCCATGTGGAGGACGAGGAGGGTCTCACCGGTTTGAACCGTCTCAAAACCGGTGTTATGATCTCCGCCGCCGCAGAGCTGGGCTGCGTTGCCTCCAATATGCCCGCCTATTGGCGCCAGCAGGCGGTAAAATATGCTGATCAGCTGGGCCTTGCCTTCCAAATTCGAGATGATATGCTGGATGTCATGGGTGATGAAGCCGTGTTTGGCAAGCCCATCGGCTCCGATAAGGACGAGGGAAAAATCACCTATGTAAATCTCAAGGGCCTGGACGGCTGCGCCCAAGAGGTTGAAAAGTGTACCGTCGCTGCCAAGGAAGCCATCCGCGACATCCCCGATCACGACTTCCTTTGGGAGCTGGCTGACCGTATGGTAGGCCGCAATAAATAAAGAAAGCCTTTTGAACGGACCTCCTGCCAACCCCGCAGGAGGTCCGTTTTTATACCCCATCGTAGGGGCCGGCGGTTGCCCACCGTCGCGCCAGCCGACTGACGGCCACTGTTGTGGCCGCCAATCGGGGCACTTCCTCGAAACCGGCTCGCTTCCTCTGCCACTGGCAGCGCTTCGCCGATTTCCCCGACGGCCCGTAAGCACTCCTTGCAAATTCCGTAGGGGGCGATGCCTACATCGCCCCGCACCCTGTACTACTTGTAACCCTCCGTAGGGGCGACCCTTGCGGTCGCCCGCTCATTGCACCTCTTGTTGCGCTTTCGTAGGGGCGACCCTTGCGGTCGCCCGCGGGAGGGGCAGAGCCCCTCCCCTACGCACCACAAGATACGCTTTCGTAGGGGCCGATGCCTACATCGGCCCGAACCGGATTTTTCCCGCACCTACGGCAGGGCACGCGGGCCCTGCCCTACAAAAACCTTGTAGGGCGGCACCCATGTGTGCCACCGACCACCGCACTTCTTGTAATATGTCATTGCGAAACCAGCGCGCACGCTGGTTGTGGCAATCCGCATCCCCCGTCCCCAAAGGCCCCCTTGCCTAAAGGGCCCTGGCACGGCAAAGCCGTGACTGGGGGATTCCACGCAGGCACTTTCTTGTCAAACCTCTGTAGGGGCCGATGATCCTGTTTCGGTGCCCAAAATTTTTGCGCTGCCTTACGGCGAACGCTTAAAATTTTGACCGCGGCCACTCGCTCACTTCGCTTCCTCTGCCACTGGCAGCGCTCAGTTCGCTCCCCACATCGGCCCGCCCATCGCACTACCAATAATCTCTCCGCAGGGCGGGGTGCCCTCCCTCCGTCTCCTACGCCCGCCTTTCCACTTGTCCTCTCCGTTCCGTTTCTGTTCAATTTGTATATTTCTATTGAAAACATGAATAAAGTGTGGTAAAATAATAAATCACTGAATGACGGTGCAGTATCCTAGTCAGATCTGCCGCCTTGTAAGAGGGGCCTAAAAATCCCTTTAAGGGCACAACTGTGAAGTCTCTGGTGCTTGCTTCTTACGCCCAGTTTGGGGTGGGTGCTGGAGGGAGGTGTGGCCAAATACCACACCTGCGGATTCAGGGCGCCTTCCAATGGCATGGAAGTCCCGACCCTGCTTTCGTGGAGACCTGCTCTTGTGCATAGGCGTACTCCCCTGGTGGTAAGCGACCTGTGTACGAAGCAGATTGAGAACCTGCAATGCGGTGCTACCCAGCCCTCGTGCTGTGAACGCTGTGTGCAGAGTAGCCTGCCTTGCGTGGAGTGGGTGAATGAGGGAGCCAAGCGGAAGCGTCCCCGGCCAGGGATGCTATCCGATATTCCTCTGAAACCCCCTCTGCAAAAGAGGCTAAGAGACGGTTTGACTGCAGTGGAAATCACCTAGGCTGTCCCATAAAGGGCACCAGTGGGGTTGCAGTGCGGACTAAGTGGCAGTCGGGTCCTGCGGAGGGTAACACCGCAGCGCGGAGTTTAATGGGAAACCGCCTAATCGGCAACGAGAGGTAAGCCGCGGGGAAATCCAACCCGTACCTAAGCCGTAAGATTTACCATTGGTGCTACCGTCATTCAGCTTTTTATTCTTAATAAGTGAGGGATATTTTTGGCTGACCCAAATAAAAACAAAAAGTCCAAGGACCGGTGGCCCCTGCGCGTTTTTCTGATCGCGGTGGCCCTTTCTGCCGTTATGAGCTTTTGCTCCTCTGCGGTATTGGAGGACAGCGGCCTCTGGATTCCCATTCTGGTTCTTGTCATTTTCATTCTTCTCGGTATTGTTTTTGATATGATCGGCGTAGCCGTCACGGCGGCGGATCCCAAGCCCTTCCACTCCATGGCAGCCCACGGGGAGAAGGGTGGACGGGAGGCCATCCGCCTGCTGAATATGTCCAACCGTGTCTCCTCCCTCTGTAACGATGTGGTGGGTGATATCTGCGGCATCGTCAGCGGTTCTACGGCGGCGGTGATCGTGGTGGAGCTGCAGCAGAGCTTTAACCTCCGCAGCATTCTCGTCTCCATCGGTGTCACGGCGCTGATTTCGGGTCTCACCATCGGCGGCAAGGCCGCCTGCAAGCCCATCGCCATCAACGACAGTACCAAGGTCGTATACCGTGTGGCACGCATTATGAATGCGCTGCATCTGTTCCGTTAACGGGGGTAATTAGCCTTGATTTTAGAAAAGATCCGTGATCCGGAAGATATAAAACTATTGAATAGTGCCCAGGTGGACCAGCTTTGCCGGGAGCTTCGGGACTTTCTGGTGGAAAATGTGTCGAAAACCGGTGGCCATTTGGCCTCTAACCTGGGCGTCGTGGAGCTGACGGTGGCTATCCATCGGGTGTTTGACACCTCCAAGGACCGTCTGGTTTTTGATGTGGGACACCAGTGCTACTGCCATAAGATTTTGACCGGGCGACAGTCGCTGTTTCATACATTGCGGCAGTTGGGCGGTCTTTCGGGCTTTCCCAAGCCCTACGAGAGTGAACATGATGCTTTCGTCGCGGGCCACGCCTCCAACTCTGTTTCTGTGGCCTTGGGTATGGCCCACGCCCGAACCTTGCTCCACGAGGATTACAGCGTTATCGCCCTGATCGGTGACGGTGCCATGACCGGTGGCCTCAGCTTCGAGGGGCTCAACGATGCCGGCGCCTCCGGGGAGCCCATGATCGTTATTCTCAATGATAACGGTATGTCTATCGACGCCAATGTGGGCGGTCTCAGCCGCCACCTGTCCCGCCTCCGCTCCGAGGAAGGATACAATAATTTTAAACGATGGTATAAGGATAAGCTTCAGGGAGACTCTCCCGCCAAAAAGCATCTGTACAATGCCAGCTCCCATGTGAAGCACTGGCTCAAGAGCAACCTCCTGCCCGAAAGCACTATGTTTGAAAAAATGGGCTTTTCCTACATGGGCCCTGTAAACGGCCACGATGTGCAGAAGCTGACCCAGATGCTCACCTGGGCCAAGGAGAAAAACGGGCCCGTGCTGCTCCATGTGCTTACAGAGAAGGGTCGTGGCTACTCCTACGCCCGGCAGGACCCGGAGCGGTTCCACGGCACGCCGCCCTTTGACCCGGCGACAGGCAAGCCGCTGCGTCAGAGCAATCCCTCTTTTTCCTCGGTTTTCGGCGAGTCTCTTGTGGAGCTGGCCCGGGAGGATAACCGCATTTGCGCTATTACCGCAGCCATGACCTCCGGCACGGGTCTGTCCCGATTTGCCAAGGAATTTCCCGATCGTTTTTTCGATGTGGGTATCGCAGAGGGCCATGCGGTGGCTATGGCGGGCGGCATGGCAAAGCAGGGTCTGATCCCGGTTTTTGCTGTGTATTCCAGCTTTTTGCAGCGGGGCTTCGATATGCTTATTCACGATATTTCCCTGGATAATCTCCACGCGGTTTTCTGCGTGGACCGGGCCGGTTTGGTCGGTGCAGACGGGCAAACACACCATGGCTGCTTTGACCCGGCGTTCCTCTCCCAGGTACCAGGAATGACGGTTTTATGCCCCTCAAGCTTTATCGAGCTAAAGGAAATGCTGCATTTTGCCCTATTTTCGGTGACAGGACCGGTGACAATTAGGTACCCTCGCGGTGCAGAATCGGTGTACAAAGGGTGCAGTTTGCCGGTGCAATTTACACCGCTCCGGGAGGGTTCGGACTTTACCGTTTTGACCTATGGCATTTTGGTAAATGAGGCACTGAAGGCGGCGGATATTTTGGAAAAATCCGGAATCTCCGTGCGGGTACTGAAGCTCAACCGCATTGCGCCCCTTTCGGCGGATGAAGTTTCCGCTATGCTGAAGGGAACCACCCGGCTTTTGGTGCTGGAGGACTGCCTTGACGCCGGGTGCGTTGGGCAGCGAGTTGCGGCTCTGGCCCTGGAGGCCGGGGTAAAGCTGGACAAGCTGATTTTGAGAAACTGCGGCTCGACTCTGCCCACCGAGGGCAGCGTAGAGCAGCTGTACAGCTCACGAAAGCTGGACGGGGTCGGTGTGGCCGCGTCTATTGAGGAGGCGCTGCATGAGCAATAAGACTCGGCTGGATGTTTTGCTGACGGAGAGGGGACTGCTGGATTCCCGGCAGAAGGCGCAGGCCACCATCATGAGCGGCATCGTGTTCGTGAATGGACAGAGAGTGGACAAGGTAGGTACGGCGGTTTCCAATGACGCCCTGATCGAAATTCGCGGCACCACCTTACCCTATGTGAGCCGGGGCGGTCTGAAGCTGGAAAAGGCTATGCAGACCTTTCCGCTGACCCTTACAGGCAAGATCTGCGCCGACATCGGTGCTTCTACCGGCGGCTTTACGGATTGTATGCTGCAAAACGGCGCAAAGAAGGTATATGCCGTGGATGTGGGCTATGGGCAGCTGGATTGGAAGCTGCGCAATGATGCGCGGGTGGTATGCATGGAGCGGACCAACGCCCGATACCTGACCCACGAGGAGATTCCGGAGGAACTGGACTTTGCCTCCGTTGATGTATCCTTTATCTCCCTGAAGCTGATTTTTCCCGCGCTGTATGGGCTTTTGCGGGAGGGGGGCGAAATCGCCTGCCTGATAAAGCCGCAGTTTGAGGCCGGCCGGGAAAAGGTGGGAAAAAAGGGCGTTGTCCGAGACCCCGCCGTGCATTTGGAGGTGCTGGAGCACTTTCTGATCCATGCAAAGGAAAATCACTTTACAGTGCTTGGAATTACTTATTCTCCCATACGAGGGCCCGAGGGAAACATCGAATACCTGGGCTTTTTGCGCAAAAGTGAGGAGCCGGATGCGGCGGTGGATCTGCAGGCCATCGTGGAGGCATCTCACACAGCCCTGAAGGAGTAAACGAACATGAGTAAGCCGAAGAAAATCATCCTGTGCCCCAATCCTTACAGGGACAAGGATATGACGGTGGCCGCCCGGTCTAAGGAAATTCTGGACCAGGAGGGCTTTGAGACCGTGGTGTGCCTGCCCTTTCAAAAGGAGGGGTATGGCGCGGAGCTGGGTGTTCCCATCCAGCAGCTGGACCGGGAAATTAAGAGGGCGGACCTGCTCATTGCCTTCGGCGGCGACGGGACCATTCTGCACCTGGCCAAAACGCTGGCCATGAACCGGGTGCCGGTGCTGGGCATCAACCTGGGAAGCCTGGGCTTTATGTCTGAGCTGGAGCCGGACGAATTGGAGCGGCTAAGAGATCTGAAAAACTGGGATCTCTCCATTGAGAACCGCATGATGCTGGATGTATCCGTGGTGCGGGACGGTCGTACGGTGTATAATACCATTGCCCTGAACGACGCGGTCATCTCTAAGGGCTCCATCGCCCGGGTGGTGCGGCTGGAGATTTACACGGAGGAGGGCTTTCTGACCTGGGTGGGAGGCGACGGTGTCGTGATCTCTACGCCTACCGGCTCCACCGGCTACTCCATGGCCACCGGCGGCCCCATTGTGGAGCCCACAGCCCGGAACATTCTCATCAGCCCCATTTGCCCGCATTCCACCCGTTCCAGCAGCTATGTGCTGGACCCGTCCCATGTGATTCATGTGAAGGCCCCGGATGCCAACAGGAAATTCGTATACCTTTCCTCCGATGGCGGCAAGGCCTTTTCCCTGAAAAACAACGACACGGTGCAGGCAAAGCTCTCCAGCCACTCTATGAAGCTGGTACGCCTGTCAAAAAAGAGCTTCTGCGAGATCCTGGATAAAAAAATGGCTATGGAGGCTGCAAAATATGAAAAATGACCGTCAAAAAACGATTCTTTCCATCATTGCCGAGGAAACGGTGGAGACACAGGAGCAGCTTCTGTCGCTGCTGCTGGAACGGGGCATTGTGGCAACCCAGGCAACGATTTCCCGGGATATTAAGCAGCTCCACCTTGTCAAGGCTCCGGCAGGGCAGGGGAAGTACCGCTATGCGGTATCCGACCATGGGTCAAAAATCCATGTGGCGGATAAATTGCAGACCATTTTCCGAGAGAGCATTGTAAATGTGGATTACGCGCAAAACCTGGTGGTCATCCACACCATGTCGGGTCTGGCTAACGGGGCGGCGGCTGCCCTGGACGGCATGGAGATCGGCCAGCTTATCGGCACCTTGGCCGGAGACGACACGGTGCTGATCATTATGCGCGACAATGAGAGCGCCGCGGAGCTGGCCACCAGCATCCGAACGATGCTGCACTGAGACGAAGGGAGCACAATATGCTTGATCTGCTGCATATTGAGAATATCGCCATCATTGAGCAGGCGGACATCGCCTTTCGGCCCGGATTCAATGCCCTGACAGGTGAGACGGGCGCGGGCAAGTCCATTGTCATTGACGCCCTCAGCGCTGTTTTGGGGCAGAGAGCATCCCGGGAGCTGATCCGCACCGGGGCAGACCATGCCTTTGTGAGCGCAGTGTTTTCCCATATCCCCGAGGGGTTGGGAGAGGACCTGGGCGTAGCGGACGCCCAGGAGTGGCTATTGCAGCGGGAGATTTACACAGACGGGAAAAATGTCTGCCGCTGCAACGGGCGGCCCATGACCGTGACCCAACTGCGCACCCTGGGAAGCCGCTTGCTGAACATCCACGGTCAGCACGATGGCCAGCAGCTTTTGGACGAAACGCAGCATATTGTATACCTGGATCAATACGGAAGGTATGAGCCTTTACAGTTGGCTTACTCTGCGCAGTTTTCCGTGCTGCAGGACATCCGAAGGAAGATATCCGACCTGGAGATGAATGAATCGGAGAAGGAGCGGCGGATGGACTCGCTGCGGTTTCAAATTGCCGAGCTGGAGCGAGCTAAATTGCAGCCGGGTGAGGACGAGGAGCTCAGTGAGCGACGAAATCTGCTGCGCAACAGCGAGAAATTCATCTCCGCCTTACAGGGGGCTGACTTTTGCCTGAATGGCGGAGACAACGATGCAGGAGCTCTGTCGCTGCTGCGACAGGCGCAGGAGCATCTGGCCTCGGTGCGGAACCTGAGTGATAGCTTTTCGGAGCTTCACGACCGCCTGGAGGGAATTTACAGTGACCTGTATGACATTGCCTACACGGTACAGGATAAAAAGGACGAATTTGAGTTCACGCCCGGGGAGCTGGATGCCGTGGAGGGCCGATGCGACCTGCTGTACCGGCTGAAAAAGAAATACGGCGCCACAGTGGAGCAGATGCTGGAATACTTGGATAAGTGCCGGCAGGAGCTGGACGAGATGACCTGCGCCGACGACACCCTGGCGCACCTAAGAAAGCAGGAGGAAAAGGCCCGGAAGGAGGTCATGGCGGCGGCCGGTGAGCTGTCCCGACAGCGAAAGGCCGTAGCTAAGGAGCTGGAGCAGCGGATCTTAACGGAGCTGCGGGAGCTGAACATGGGCTCCATCCGGTTTGAGGTGGCCTTTGAGGAGAAGAAGCCGGATGCCAGCGGCATAGACGAGGTGCGGTTTTTGATGTCGGCCAATGTGGGCGAGGACCTGCGGCCCATTCAAAAGATCGCCTCCGGCGGTGAACTGGCCCGGATCATGCTGGCTATGAAGAATGTTTTTTCCAGTCAGGAGCGCATCGGAACCATGGTATTCGACGAGGTGGACACCGGCGTTTCCGGCCGGGCGGCCCAAAAGGTGGCGGAGAAAATGGCGCGCATCTCCCGGGAAAAGCAAGTGCTGTGCGTGACCCATCTGCCTCAGATCGCGGCCATGGCCGACACCCATTTCTCCGTGGAGAAGGGGGTAAGCGATGGGCGTACCTTTACAAAGGTGCAGGAGCTTTCCCGGCAGCAGCGCCGGGAGGAGCTGGCAAGGCTCACCGGCGGCGAGCAGCTCTCCCAGACCATGCTGGACGGGGCCGAGGAGCTGCTGGCAGCGGCGGAGAAGTTCAAAAAAACCGTGTGAGAAACGGTTGACAAATGCGAAACCGTTTAATATAATGGTAAATAATTTCATATACCACAGTGCTGATGGGAAGAAGTAGCGCTTTTTGACCCCTGCCAAGAGAGACTCCGGGCGGTGCGAGGAGGAGAGGGGAGAAGCGGCGAATACATCCCGGAGCTGCCTTCCAAACGGACGAAGGTCTCAGTAGGAATGTGTCGGGTGCGCCCGTTACAGCGTTTGGGTGTCTGACACCCAGTGAGGCCGCTGACCGTGAGGCTGCGGCGAATATGAGGTGGTACCGCGATTTTTACATCGCCCTCTGTCTATGGAGACAGGGGGCGTTTTTTCTCCTGTCGGAACAAAATTCACAGAAGAAAGGAACAAAGAGACATGGGTATTTATGAGGAATTGGTTGGCCGGGGACTCATCGCTCAAGTGACCAACGAAGACGAGATCCGTGAAATGGTGAACAACGGAAAGGCAACCTTCTACATTGGATTTGACTGCACAGCGGATTCGCTGCATGTGGGGCATTTTATGGCCCTGTGCCTGATGAAGCGGCTGCAGATGGCCGGAAACAAGCCCATCGCCTTGATCGGTGACGGCACTACCATGATCGGTGACCCCTCCGGGCGGACGGATATGCGCAAGATGCTGACGAGAGAGGACATTGTTCACAACGCTGAGTGCTTTAAGCGGCAGATGGAGAAGTTTATCGATTTCTCCGATGACAAGGCACTGATGCTGTATAACTCCGAGTGGCTGATGCCGCTGAACTACATTGAGCTGCTGCGGGAGGTAGGCGCGTGCTTCTCTGTGAACAATATGCTGCGGGCGGAGTGCTACAAGCAGCGCATGGAGAAGGGCTTGAGCTTCCTGGAGTTCAACTACATGATCATGCAAAGCTACGACTTCTACTACATGTTCCAGCACTATGGGTGCAATATGCAGTTCGGCGGAAACGATCAGTGGTCTAATATGCTGGGCGGCACAGAGCTGATTCGCCGTAAGCTGGGTAAGGACGCCCACGCCATGACCATTAACCTCTTGCTGAACTCCGAGGGCAAGAAGATGGGCAAGACCGCCTCCGGCGCCGTGTGGCTGGATCCTAACAAGACCAGCCCCTTTGCGTTCTATCAGTACTGGCGGAATGTGGATGACGCGGATGTTATTAAGTGCCTGCGGATGCTGACCTTCCTGCCGCTGGAGGAGATTGATGCTATGGCCGACTGGAAGGATGCCAAGCTCAACGAGGCCAAGGATATTCTGGCCTACGAGCTGACGAAGCTGGTACACAGCCAGGAGGAGGCAGACAAGGCCCGAGAGGCGTCTCGGGCACTGTTCTCCGGCAAGGGGGACGCCACGCATATGCCGGCTACCCAAATTGCGGCAGAGAAGCTGGCAGACGGCAAGATCGGCATTATGGCACTGCTGGTGGAGTGCGGACTGTGCGCGTCCAACAGCGAGGCCCGGCGCTTGGTGCAGCAGGGAGGAATCAGCGTGGACGAGACAAAGGTGGAGTCCATCGATGCAACCTTTGACGCAGAAGCTCTCAGCGGTGACGGCGTTATCATCAAAAAGGGAAAGAAAGTGTTCCACAGAGCATTTATTTGAGATTCGGTTAAATCGGGCTCTTCGCTGCGGCGGGGAGCCCTTTTTCCTTGAAATTGAACACAGGATATAGTATAATGGTATGAAATATATTCCATATGAGGAACCGGGATGAAACAATATGAAAACAAGTGATTTTAATTTTGAACTGCCCCAGGAGTTGATTGCACAGACGCCTATTGAAAAGCGGGATGCATCTCGGCTACTGGTGCTGGATAAAAACAGCGGTGCTTGGGAGCATCGGCATTTTTATGATCTGCCGGATTATCTGCGCAAGGGAGACTGCCTGATTTTGAACGACTCCCGTGTGCTGCCGGCACGGCTTCTCGGGCAGCGACTGCCGGGAGGCGGCGCCTGCGAGGTGCTGCTGCTTATTGACCGAGGTGATAAGACCTGGGAATGCTTGGTTCGGCCCGGGAAGCATCTGCGCCGGGGAGCCAGGCTCAGCTTCGGTGACGGAGAGCTGACAGCGGAAGTGACCGAGGTTTTGGAGGACGGAAACCGGCTGGTAAAGTTTAACTATGAGGGGATCTTTCTGGAGGTGCTGGACCGGCTGGGGAAAATGCCCCTGCCGCCTTACATCAAGGAAGAGCTCCAGGACCGGGAGCGGTATCAGACGGTATACTCTAAGGTAGTCGGCTCGGCGGCGGCACCTACGGCGGGGCTGCACTTTACGGAGGAACTGCTGCAAAAGGTGCAGAAGATGGGCGTGAAGGTGGGATATGTAACACTCCATGTGGGGCTGGGTACCTTTCGGCCTGTAAAGGAAGATGACATTACAGACCACCTGATGCATAGCGAATACTGCGTGATCCCCCAGGAAACTGCGGATCTGATCAATGAGACGAAGAAAAATGGAGGCAGGGTTATCTGCGTAGGAACCACCTCCTGCCGAACGGTGGAATCCTGGGCCGGAGAAGACGGTACCATGCGTGCCTCGGCAGGATGGACCAACATTTTCATCTATCCGGGATATAAGTTCAAGGTCTTGGATGCACTTATTACCAATTTTCATTTGCCGGAATCTACACTTATTATGCTGGTATCGGCTCTGGCGGGCCGTGAAAATGTATTGCGGGCTTATGAAGAGGCCGTACGGGAGAGGTATCGGTTTTTCTCCTTCGGCGATGCGATGTTTATTCACTGAATTCTGAATCAAGGAGTTTATTCCATGTTTAAGGTCATTAAAAAAGAGGGAAATGCCCGGCGGGGCGAGTTTCAGTGCGCCCACGGGGGTATGGTACAGACGCCGGTTTTTATGAATGTAGGCACCCAGGCGGCTATCAAGGGAGGGCTCAGTGCCTTTGATCTCAAGGACATCGGCTGCCAGATCGAGCTGTCCAACACCTATCATCTGCACCTGCGGCCTGGAGACGATGTGGTGAGACAGATGGGCGGACTGCACCGGTTTATGCGGTGGGACGGACCCATCCTGACGGATTCCGGCGGGTTTCAGGTGTTTTCCCTGGCCAGCCTGCGTAAGATCAAGGAGGAGGGCGTGACCTTTGCCTCCCATCTGGACGGACATCGCATTTTTATGGGACCGGAGGAGAGTATGCAGATCCAGTCCAACCTGGGCTCGGATATCGCTATGGCTTTTGACGAGTGCGTGGAAAATCCGGCGACCTACGAGTACGCCAAGGCCAGCTGTGAGCGGACGCTGCGGTGGCTGGAGCGGTGCAAAAAAGAGCATGACCGCCTCAACGGGCTGCCGGGCACCGTGAATCCGGGGCAGATGCTATTCGGCATTAACCAGGGAGCTACCTTCCCGGACCTGCGCATTTGGCATATGCAGGAGATCGCAAAGCTGGACTGCGACGGCTATGCAATCGGGGGTCTGGCTGTTGGTGAGCCTACGGAGACTATGTACGAGATCATTGAGGCGGTGGAGCCATATATGCCCGCAGACAAGCCCCGGTATCTTATGGGTGTGGGCACGCCCAGCAACATCATTGAGGGTGTGGCAAGGGGAGTAGATTTCTTTGACTGCGTGATGCCGGCCCGAAACGCTCGACACGGAAAGCTCTTTACCTGGCAGGGGACGCTGAACATCAAAAACGCCAAGTACAAGCTGGACGACGGCCCCATTGACCCGCAGTGCGACTGCCCGGTGTGCAGGAGGTTTAGCCGGGCTTATGTTCGGCATCTGTTTGCAGCGGAGGAGATACTGGCCATGCGTCTGGCGGTAATGCATAACCTGTATTTTTATAACAAGCTGACCCAAAAAATCCGGGATGCACTGGATGAGGGACGGTTTGCGGCATTCCGAGCGGAGTACAGCGAAAAGCTTTCACAAAAGATATGAAAAGAATCCGTGAACAGACCGAAAAGGTCTTGCAAAATTCCCGGTGATTCTGTATAATACAGTCATATTGTAAAAAAGGAGATTATGTCCCATGTTTGAAATCGCATATGCGTCCAGTTCCGGTACCGCCGCCGGTGGTAGCGGAATGACTTCCATCCTGATGATCGTTGTCATGCTGGCCATTTTCTATTTCCTGCTGATCCGTCCCGAGAATAAGCGCAAAAAGCAGGCAGAGGAAATGCGCAGCTCCCTGAAGAAGGGCGACTGGATCACTACCATTGGCGGTGTGTATGGCCGCGTGGTCACCATCACGGACCGCACTGTCGTCATTGAGACCAGTGAGGATCGGGTTCGTGTAGAGTTTTTGAAGTCCGCCATCGGTTCCGTGGGTACCCTGGATGAGCAGGCTGCCGCTGCCGCCGCTCCCCGCCGCGGTAAGAAGGCCGCTGAGAACGTGGAGGAGGAGGCTCCCGCCGCTGAAGTGGAAGCACCTGCCGAAGAGGAGACGACCGCTGAGGAAGCTGCTCCCGCCGAGGAAAACAAGGAATAATCCCAGCGTGTCGAAAAATTCTTTTCGCCTTGCTGCCTAAGTTTTTGAAACTTTGAAATAGCTTCAAACATAAATTAAAACCTCTCCCAATATGCTGAAACAGCATGAGTTGGGGGAGGTTTTTTTATGCGCATCGGGACATGGATCAACAAGAGGGTAGGGCTGGGTCTGCTGCTCAGTGTGTTGCTGTGCGTGGCGGGTGCGGCACTGGGGGCCCTACTGGAGAGTAAGGAAATATTGCAGGAGAGCCAGGAAGGTGTGTGGATGTGCGTCACCTGGGCCGTGGCGGCCTTCGCAGGCTGCCGCTTTTCTCTGCAAAATACAGAGGGGAGGCTGGCTCATACCGCCGTGCAGGGCGCGCTGCTGTATCTTGCAGTGTGGTGCGGAGCGCTGGCCGCCGGAACCGATATGCAATTTAGAACGAACGGGTGGTATATTACAGCCTGTATATGGGGCGGGGCGGTGGTCTCTGCCATACTGCCGGAGGGAAAGAAAAAGAAAAGAAGACGCAGAACGGCCGGAAAACACAGGAGCAGGAAGGGCCGTCAATAGACAAATCCTCCAAAAATACGCTTAGGACGATTATTTTTAAAGAGGGAGCCGTTATTCGACGGACTTCGATTGGCGGCGCAAGATGTTGTGCCGACGGGATGGAGGTGCGTCCATATTTGGATGGAAGCGGGTGCGAGAGAGGCAGTTTTTTGTCCGGTTTCGTTTGTTTACATAATACAGTTTACATAACTTTTTAGCATAAATGGAGAAAAAAGAGAAAATGCCGCAAAAGCCTTGCTCTTTTTGTTTTTTTGGCTTATAGTATAGATGTTTTCTTCTAAAAGGTACGCTTGTCTCATAGGTATAGAGAGAGGTGAGCGCTACATGAGAGAGAACCGCTTAGCAAAACGAGTCGGCCGGACGAGGGGACGGCTTGCCCCGGAGCTGCTGCTACTAAGTGTGGCATATGGGCTGGGGCTGACCGCCGGGCACTTTATCGGGCGGGCCGCCGGAGCAGATGCGGAGATCCGCACCTATTTAGCTGCATATGCCCAGGCTCTTGAGTCCGGCAGCACCGTGACGGCGGCATCCCTTTTGGGCGTGGCTATGGCATACTATCGGATGCCGTGCGCTGTTTTTTTCTGCAGCTTTTTACGCAATGCAAATTATTTCTTTTGCGGGATATTTTTACTGGAGGGCTTTCTGCTGTCCTACGCCGTCGCGTGCTTTTCCGGTGCGCTGGGGCAGCAGGGAGTTTTGATTTCCCTGTGTACGCTGGGGATTCGGGCAATGTTCGTCCTCCCGGTATCGCTGTTTTTGGCTTTGCACAGGCGAAGGTCTGCGCCGGGAATTGCCGGACGGCGGGCGACCAAGCAGCTGTCTCTGCAGCCGGGCCGGGTAGGCCGATTCTTATTTTTGATCCCGGCGCTGCTGGCCTTGGGTGGGCTGTGTGAGTTGACCTTTGTACCGAAGCTGACGGCACTGGCACTGAAATTCATTGTATGATTATCGGAAAGGAGTGAGGGTGTGACGGATTATCTGGCGCTGTACTGCAGCTATTTGACAACGGAAAAGCATGTGTCCGCTAACACCATCAGCTCCTATATGCGGGATCTGACCCAGTACCAGCAGTGGCTGCAGCAGAAGAAATCAGACCTCAGACGGGCGAAAAATGCAATGCTGCAGGAGTATTTGACAAGGCTGGAGCAGCTGGGAAAATCGCAGGCTACCATGAGCCGGTTTATGGCGTCGTCCAAGTCCTTCTACGCCTATATGTTTGCCAAGGGTTACATAAAAACAAATCCCACCGCTGCCCTGAAAGCGAAAAAGGTGCAGCGAAAGTACCCGGAGATCCTCACCAACAAGGAAGTAGAATTATTTTTGGAGCAGCCTAAGTGCGTGGATGAGAAGGGATTCCGGGACCACGCTATGCTGGAATTGCTGTATGCCACGGGCATCCGCGTCTCGGAGCTTATCAGCCTGGATGTGGACGACCTGAATTTGCCTGCCGGGCTGGTGGTCTGCCGCAGCAAGGGTAAGGAGCGGAGTATCCCGCTATATCCCGGTGCGGTGAAGGCACTCCAGGATTATGTCGCGCACATCCGGGAACGGATCGTAACCAGCGACGAGGAGAAGGCGCTGTTTGTGAACATGAACGGAGAGCGCATGACGCGGCAGGGCTTTTGGAAGATCATAAAGTATTATCAGGAGAAGGCAGAAATCAAAAAGGACATTACGCCCCATATGCTGCGCCACTCCTTTGCTGCGCATTTGCTGGAAAACGGGGCAGACCTGCACTCTATTCAGGAGATGCTGGGCCACGCAGACATTTCCTCCACACAGATCTACACACATATTGTAAAAAAGCAACTGAAGGATGTCTACCAAAAGGCCCATCCTCGTGCATAAAAATACATTTTTATATACAAAAATCCCGACGGAAAAGCTCCGCCGGGATTTGATTTTTAATGAATAGGAGTTACAGCGCGGCTTTGATAGAGGCCGCGATCTGGTCGAAGGTGAGGCCGTATTCCCTGAGAACATCCTGCGCCTTGCCGGACTGGCCGAACTGATCGTTCACACCGATCTTCTTGAATTTGCAATCGACCTTACCCATGAGCACCTCAGCTACGGCGTCGCCCAGGCCGCCGATGACACTGTGCTCCTCCACAGTGACCACCTTGCCGCACTTCCGGGCGTACTCGGTGACGCACGCAGCGTCAATAGGCTTGATGGTGTGTACATTGATGACAGCGGCATCGATTCCGTCGGCGGCCAGAAGCTTGGCGGCCTCCAGGGCCTCGGCAACCATCAGGCCGCAGGCGAACACAGCCACATCCTTACCCTCCCGAAGCACATTGGCCTTGCCGATCTCGAAGGGGTAATCCTCCTCGAACACAGGGGTGGCCAGGCGGGCGGTGCGCATATAGGCGGGACCCCGGAACTCAGCCAGGGCCAAGGTGGCCTTGCGGGCTTCCTTGGCATCGGCGGGGACAATGACCGTCATGCCGGGAATCAGGCGCATGAGGCCGATATCCTCCAGGCACTGGTGACTGCCGCCGTCCTCACCCACGGATACGCCGGCGTGGGAGCAGCAGATCTTCACATTGAACTTGGGATAGGCGATAGAGTTGCGGATCTGCTCATAGGCACGGCCTGCACCGAACATGGCAAAGGTGGAGCAGAAGGGAATAAGGCCCATGGTGGAAAGGCCGGCGCCGATATCCATCATGTTGCACTCGGCAATACCGCAGTCGAAGAAGCGGTCAGGATAAGCGGCTTTGAAATGCTTGGTCATTGTGGCACCGGCCAGGTCAGCATCCAGCACCACAACCTTATCATTGGCGGCACCCAGCTCTACCAGAGCCTTGCCGTATGCCTCGCGGGTCGCAATTTTTTCACTCATGGTCTCAGTCCTCCAATTCCTGCAAAGCCTGCTGACGCTGCTCGGCGTTGGGCGCCTTGCCGTGCCAGCCCACTTGATTTTCCATAAAGGAAACACCCTTGCCCTTGACGGTGTGGGCCAAAATGCACTTGGGCACGCCGGGGGTGTGGGGCGCGGCCAGAGCTTTTTCGATGGCATCCAGGTCATGCCCGTTGATCTCATACAGGTCGAAGCCGAAAGCCCTTACCTTGGCGGGCAGATCACCCAAAGACATGACCTCATCGTTGGTGCCATCGATCTGCAGGCCGTTGTTGTCGATAATAACAGTGAGATTGTCCAGGTGATAGTGGGCGGCAGACATGAAAGCCTCCCAGATCTGCCCCTCCTGACATTCGCCATCGCCCAGGAGCGTGAACACCTGCGTATCCTTGCCCAGTTTCTTAGCACCCAGAGCCATACCTACGGCAATGGAGCAGCCTTGGCCCAGGGAGCCGGTGGAGGCGTCCACGCCGGGGACCTTCTTGCAGTCCGGGTGGCCCTGGAGAATGCTGTGAAGCTGACGGAAGTTGGCGTACTCGCTGCGGTCGATGAAGCCAAGACTGGCGAGGACAGCATAGTAGCAAGGAGCGCTGTGGCCCTTGCTCAGGACAAAACGGTCCCGATCCTCCCATTTAGGATTTTTAGGGTCCAGGCGCATATGATTATGGAAAACGCTGGTCATAAGCTCCACGGCTGACAGGGAGCCGCCGGGGTGGCCACTGCCGGCATTGGCCGTCATGTTGATGATGTCACGGCGAACCTGGCGACAGATTTTGGAAAGTTCGGCTGTATTCATATGAGACCTCCATTTAGTGAAATACACAGTCTTTATCGTACATCATTTGGTACATAAAGTCAAGAATCGACAGGGATTTGGACTACGAAAAGCAGGCAAAAGGGCAGGGAAGGGAGCAGGGAGGAGGACTGAAAAGAAATACCGGGATCAATCCTCAATTTTCCCTTGTATTTTAACCTTTGACAAGGGATTTGCCTTTGCAGCTACACGCAGAGCTTCGTTATCAATATGCGTATAAATTTCGGTGGTATTCAAATGCTCGTGGCCCAAAACCTCCTGGACGGCCTTTACGTCCACACCATTTTGCAGCATAAGGGTGGCGGCTGTATGGCGCAGCTTGTGGGCGGAGTATTTTGTGCTGTCCAGACCAGCATCGGACAGGTGTTTTTTTACAAGATTATGGACCGTGGCGCGGCTGATACGCTGGCGGTTGCGGGAGACAAACAGCGCATCCTGATCTTTGCCGCCCACCACCGGACGAACCTGTAAATAGCGGTCTAAGGTGTCCTTGCAGGCTTGATTCAGGTAGACAATACGGACCTTATTGCCTTTGCCCAGAATACGGAGGGCATCATCCTGAATGTCGGAGCGGTTAAGTCCAATGAGCTCGGAGATGCGCAGACCGCAGTTGAGAAACAGGGTCAAAATGCAGAGATCGCGCTCGCGGTTAGGGCCGCCGACGCCTTGCAGGAGACGGACACTCTCATCCAGCGTCAGGTAGCGGGGCAGAGTTTTCTTGATTTTGGGTGAGTCGATATCCTTAATGGGATTATCAGGCAGCAGATGGACCTTGTTGCAAAGATAGTTAAAAAAAGAACGAAGTGTAGCCACTTTTCGGGCCCGGGTAGAGGCAGAAAGCCCTTTGTCGGAATGATCGCTGTTAGGCCGGTTTAGACGATCTCGACTGAGGTAGGCCAAGTAGCTGTAGACATCCGTAAGGGTGATGGAGCCGATGAACTCGATGCCAATGTCGCGTATGTCGATCTCATCCAGAGGACAATCCGCAAGAGCCGGATATCGGAGCTGCTTCATATAGCGGAAGAAATTGCGCAAGTCCAGATAATATTCATCAACGGTTTTTTGAGAATGGGCTTTCACCGTTTCGTGGTAAGACAGAAACTCCAACAGGATCTTCGGCGAGTCCGCTCGGTAATTCATGGCCATGATATAGCACCTCACTTATAAATTCAAATATATCGCATATCAAAAGGATTCGCAAGAGCAGAAATGGGGGCGGAGAGGTATTTATAGCTGCGGACGGCAAAATCCGTCCACTCAATTAAACAAAATTTTTATTTTGTTTAATTGACAGTGTGAAAAGAAACGAGGGCTGCTGTGGCTCCCCCGGCTGGATTCAATTCTACCATGCAGCTTCTCAAGCGTCAACTAAACAAAATAATTGTTCTTGTTGAGTTTGTTATTTACGGTGGCCTACGAACTCCGTGGGTCTACCGCAGTAGTTACGCATTGATGGTCAGATTCTATTGAAACCAGCGTGTGTGCCTGTGTACACACACGCTGGTTTTTCTTACCGCACTCACACTGCGCGAAAGGCACCTCTTTTTCCTCCCCCCTCAACGAGCTCTTGGTGGGTTCAATAGGCAGCATAGTAAACTCCACCCTGGCAAATGATTCAAAAAAGCTTGCATTATAACCTGTAAATTGGTATAATTGTATAGTATAGTGCGAAAAATGGTAAATTTTGACAGAGGAAAGGATCAGAAATCATGAGACTGAGAAAAATAGCAGCGTTTCTCATGGCTGCGCTTATGGCGCTTTCACTGGTAGCTTGCGGATCGGAAAATGAAACAAATCCTGCCACTTCCAGCGAAACATTTATCTCCGAGGAAATCGTCGAAAACACATCCACAGGCGAGCCGGAGCACAAGGACAAGGAGGATATTGACCGCTCCGACAGCGCTGCCGGGGCACCTACATCCGCCCCCGCTTCTGAGCCTCAACAGGAAACCAAGGTTATTGAGACTCCGAAACCACAAAGCAAGCCAATGCCTAAAGACACCTCCGCCAAAAGAAGTGACGGCTTGACTGAAAATCAATATAGCAAAATTACAGATTATCTTGATTCGTTTTATTCCTCTATCGGTGACTTTAGTGTTAGCGTAAAGCCCGACTTATTTGCTTCAGACAGTATTGAGAAGTTAGAAACGACAATTTGGAATAGCATGATCGCTGTTCGCGAAAGATCTCTCATTGACTTACATATAAATTATTACAATTTTAGCTTAAGGATAGCGGGCATTCGTACTATCTCTCCCTCAAAGGTCGAGGTTGAAGTTTGGGAAAGCTGCGATCAGCAATATGCGGGACTGTCTGTGCTATCCAGAGAGTTTGATATTGAGCATCACTTTACCCTGGAGCTTGGGGATGACTCCATATGGCGGATCAGCAACCACAAATCTGAGTGCAACCCCTTTTATGTATTCAAATATGATGCGAGCAGTAACTCCGATGCTAAAATCGGTACTGTTTTAAGCAACATTGGAATGCGGAATGCACAATATGGCGGCGAAATCAAGGAGGAACCGGCCTGCGATCATCCGTACAACAGAGCCGCCGCAGTGGAGTATGCCCGTCAATGGGTAAACGCAAGAAATCCGAACTACAAGGCATATGACGCGCTCGGTGGTAATTGCATGAATTTTGCGTCCCAGGCGCTGCACGCGGGCGGGATTCGGCAAACGGATGGTTGGTTTTTTGAAAGTCCAAAGAGATTTTACAGGTCGTGGATCAATGTGGATGGGTTTACAGCCTATGCCACATCGGCTTCGCCCGACAAGCTGCTTTGCGATGTAAATGCAAACTATTATTCCGGGCAGCCGGGGGATCTTATTTTGATGGGCATTGACAGCCCGACTAATCATGCCACGATTATTTGCGATGTTGTAAAAGACGGTGACGGCAGGACGGTGGATTATCTGCTGTGCTCTAACACATCGAATCTTGAAAACTTTCCGGCCAGCGCCTACTATTATACCAACCAACGATTGGTTCAGATTTTCGGCTGGAACGATGTGCCTGCAGAAAAATTGCCCTGACAAGAATGGGACTTCTCCCCTTTTTGCACAAAAATACCGGGAAGCGGCTTGCCTCCCGGTATTTTCATCTTAAATTCAGCAGCCCTTGATGCAGCGGAGGACAGCCATAAGGATGGAATAATACTTGCTGTCCGGGGTATCGGCACGGCTGGTGATGACCACCGGGCAGGAGGCACCGCAGATGGTGCTGGCCATGGTCTTACCGGCGATATAGGTGCAGGCCTTATAAAGCACATTGCCGATCTCGATGAAGGGGACCAGCAGGATATCGGCCTGACCGGCTACGGGGTCGTGGATGGCCTTATGCTTCACAGACTCCATGGAAATAGCGCCGTCCAAAGCCAGGGGGCCGGAGATGATGCAGCCCGGAACGCCGCGGCGGGCAATCTCGGCAGCGGTAACGGTGCTGGCCATCTTCTCGGTGACATTCTCCACAGCGGAAAGAACGGCCACCTTGGGGCAGTCGTTACCCAGGGCCTTTGCTACAGGCAGGGCATTTTCGACGATGCCGATCTGGGTGTCCACATCGGGATTGATATTGATGGCGGCGTCAGTGATCATGACAAAGCGGCCTTCATACTCGAAAATGCCGCACTGGCTCACCAGTCGGCGGCCACTGGCGGGGACGAGGCCGGTCTCACGGTTAAGAATGGCGCGAGCGAAGTTGGATGTCTGCAGGATGCCCTTCATGGGTATGTCGGCCTTCCCCTCCTTCACCAGCTTAATGGCGATTTTAGCGGACTCCAGCTCCTCGCCATCGAAGTCGATGATCTCATAGTCAGCCTCACTCTCACCCATGTCGTGGAGCATCTGAACGATCTCGGCCTTTTTCCCGATGAGGGTGCCCTCCACCACACCTCTGCGCTTGGCATTTACCACGGCGCTGAGGGCGGGCTCGTCATGGGCGTTGGCCAGAGCGATGCGCTTTTTCATATTCTGTGAGAGAACATAGGACTCGATTTCCTTAAAGGTTGTAAACATACTTATTCCTCCCTGTATGCAGGTTTGATACGGCTATATTATACGCCCAATTTTCAGCAAAAACAACAGGAATTCTTCCCTTTTCGCGGGTTTTAAGATTTGCCTTGTAATTGGCGGCGCTATGCGGTATACTGGAGTTACTATTTGTGGAGGTATGGGGTATGTTTTGGACGATTCTTTTTTATGCGGTATGCGCTGTAGGCGCACTGCTGTTTGTGGGACTGCTTTATTACCGCATCGACTGGGCCCGGCATCCGGAAAAATATAAGGACCTGGAAAACGATGAAAAGAGCGAATACTGGGAGAAAAAGAAAAAGGATCAGCAGCTGCGCGAAAAAAAGGCCAAGGACAAGGCAAAGGCCATGAAGCAGCAGCGGCGGCTGGACAAGGTCAACCACTATCGGGCTGTGGCCGGAAAAAAACCGCTGGATCAAAATTTGAAAGAGAAAAAGTAAAGGAAAAGTCCTCCGTGCAAAACGGAGGACTTTTTTGATATTAAAGGTCATCGTGAGCCAGAAGGCGCAGGACCTGTCCGATGTTTTTAACGGCTAGGAGGCGCAGGTCACCGGGAGCGCGGAGCTTATGGGCCTGCTGGGACGGGACGATACACTGGGTAAATCCCAGGCGCTGCACCTCGGCTAAACGCTGCTCAATATGGTTGATGCTGCGCAGTTCACCGGAGAGGCCCACCTCCCCTACGGCGGCCAGCTTGGTGGGGACAGGCTTATCCAAATAGCTGGAGGCAATGGCGGTCAGAACGGCCAGATCGGAGGCGGGCTCATCCAGAGTCAGGCCACCGATGATGTTAAAATAGGCGTCGCACTGGGAGACCTTCAGGCCGCCGCGCTTTTCCAGCACCGCCAAGAGCATAGCGGCGCGGTTAGAATCCAGGCCATTGCAGGTGCGGCGGGGATAATTGGCGTTGGACGGGGCTACCAGGGCCTGCACCTCGGCCAGGACCGGGCGGGCACCCTCCATCACACAGGTAACGCAGGAGCCGGGGGCATCCTCCGGACGGCCGGAGAGAAGCATCTCTGAGGGATTCTCCACCTCCCGCAGGCCACTGTCCAGCATCTCAAATACGCCGATCTCGTTGGTAGCTCCGAAGCGGTTTTTGGCGGCGCGCAGGATGCGATAAGTCATGTGCTGATCGCCCTCAAAGTAGAGCACGCAGTCCACCATGTGTTCCAGGACCTTTGGCCCGGCTATAAAGCCCTCTTTATTCACATGGCCGATGACAAAAATGGTGATATTCCCCTCTTTAGCCAGCTGCATAAGCTTCATGGTGCAGTCCTTAACCTGACCGATGCCGCCGGCGGGAGAATTGATCTCCTCGTTATACAGGGTCTGAATGGAGTCCACAATGAGAATGTCCGGCTGTTCGGTCTGAACGCACTCCAGCACATCGCCCAAATTCGTCTCCGAGAGGACGAAAAGATTTTCACTTTCTGCGTGCAAACGCTGCGCCCGGAGCTTGAGTTGGTGGACGGATTCTTCGCCGGAGACATAGAGAACCCGGAACTGCTCACCCAGTCTTTTACAGATTTGCAGCATGAGAGTGGACTTACCGATGCCGGGAGCACCACCCACCAGCACCAGAGAGCCTTTCACCGCACCGCCGCCTAAAACCCGATCCAGCTCACCCATACCGGTGGAAAATCGAATCTCCTGATCGGTGGACATATCTGTAATGGCACTTGCCTTTACAGGTCCTTTAATAGATGAACGAGTACCCTTTTTAACAGACGCCCTTATCTCCGGCTGCTCCACGATGGTGTTCCAGGCGCCGCAGGAAGGGCACCGCCCCGCCCACTTAGGTGTTTCGTTGCCGCACTGGGTACAATAGAATAGAGTTTTGGCTTTCATGGCTATTCGTTCTCCGTTCTGCTTTGTAGATACCCGGACACGATGGCGGTAGACAGACGAAGCTGGTGGCTGTCCGTCTGAAGAATCTCCGCTTCTTCTGCGTGGGACAGAAATCCACACTCCACAAGGATGCCCGGGCGCTGAATATTATTCATTAAAAAGATGGATTCATCGATTTGCTTGGCATTTTTTCGGTTGTTACCGTTAATACCGCTGTTAAGCGCCTGTTGCACAGAGACAGCGGCGTCTTTAGCGGGGGCTACAGCGTTATAAAACACCTGGGCGCCCCGGGCCTTGGTGCCCGGGAGACTATTTTGATGGATGCTGATCAGAAAGCCCCGGGGTGTTTGATTTATCATCTCCACGCGGTTATTCAGATCGGAAATTTTTTTCTCCCGAAGGGTTTTGGAATCGCCGGAATAGATGGCGTCCGGACCGGTGCGCGTGAGGGTAGTGCTCTCCCCTACAAAGGTGAAAAGCTGCTCCATCTTTTGCACGATCTGTAAATTGATATGACTCTCCGGCACTCCGGCTGCGGAGACCGCTCCACCGTCCTCCCCACCGTGTCCGGCATCCAGGACCAGAATCTCTGCGGAGGACAGCATCCCTACGGTGGACATAGCCGGCTTGTCCCGGGAAATATACAGGGCACACACCGCCCCAAGAGCCAGGATTATGGCTCCGCAGACCGACAGCAGAGTCCTTTTTTTCAGCAACACCATCACGACGCCTCTCCCCTTTCGGGTCATTGTATGCGCCGTGTTCCCGATTCATTCTATCACATTTTACCGCAAATGAAAATCCCCTGTCCCCTTTTCTTTTTCCGCTGCATAAAATGGAGTGTTCCGTGCGGAACAAAACCCTATGAGGAGGAAATGAAATTGTATACGGAAAAATCTGCCGCGGGCATGGAGTCGGCGTCCTGCCCCACACAGCAGGGCTCACTGCCCGGCGTATGCGCACCGCTGGCTTTTCCTTATATTCCCATGCAGTGCAAGAACCCTAAACAGTATGACCGCCGGGAGGCGCTACAGCAGGGAACGCTATTTCCGGGGTTGGACCTGCCCTTTCAAAAAGAGCTGAAAAGTCGCTTTCCGGCCGTGAACAGCGCTCTATCCGAACTGATGGCCCTGGACTTCGCCGTGGATGAACTGGGGCTTTATCTGACCACCCATGCGGATGACCGGGAGGCTTTGGAGCTGTACTGGAGCTATATTGCTCTGGCTCAGGAGGGACGCAAGCGCTACCAGGAGACCTACGGCCCGATTCTGCAGACTGACATCACACCCGACGGCTACCGCTGGCTCAATGATCCGTGGCCTTGGGACGAAGGAGGAAATAGCTGATGTTTGTAATCTAAAAACACAATAAAAATCTGATTATCCGCTAAAACACAGTATCTATCAGCATTTTCAAGGAAACAAACACATCAATTTACTACTTATTTACTA
>QWCE01000133.1_pt1 | contig 132914 bp, 153 predicted proteins | sample 1972531 | NCBI WGS metagenome assembly QWCE01 (sample SAMN09866716, study PRJNA288562) | Human gut metagenome isolate term4_stool, whole genome shotgun sequencing... | reverse complement strand
GCCTAAAATAGTTCACTCCTCTAGGTGTTATTACTCTAGTCAAAGCTTTTACGTACTAATACAATCTTCTTAACAAACCAAAATAATCCCAAGGACCTCTGCTTCGATTTCGTTGCAGAGGTTTTATTTTGTGCGGAAAAAATGCCGACTGGTTTAAGGCACCTCAGACAAAAAAAAGGCGCTCGAAGAATCAATCCCGAGCGCTCCAATCTAAATTTGAAATTACGGCCGACTTGCTCGGCAGAACGTAATCTCAACTCAATTGCTAAACGAAAACAGTATCTCTTTGTTTTAATTAAATAATTCTCAAATTTAGTTCTTCAGTTTTTGAATTGCCACGAATATTGCCACGAAAATTATGAGAAGCGTTGTTAAAAGAAAGAACGGTTACTTCTACTTCCGTAAAACTATACCGAAGGACGTAAAAGCTGAAAACTCGGCCAGAGATTTTCTAGTTTCGCTCGGAACTAAGTCGTTGACAGAGGCAATTATTAAAGCCTCTCCTCTGATACAATTAAGTAGTTACTTAGTTATGAATGCTAGACAGGAAAACAAAAAAATTATGTTTCGACAAACATCAGCCAAAACAACTGACTTATGTCTGAACTTTATGGCAAGTGTAACGATCGGCGATATGAAAATGACTTTTGAGGGCGAAACTCAAGAAGTTGTCGGCGCTATCAAGGAGCTTAAACGAGAATCTAATTCAAAACCATCAACACAAACAATTGAAATCTTTGATTCCGAACTAATTCTTTCAAGAAAAAATGACTATTTAAAGCATTTAAAGAAAATGAATTATTCTCCGCAAACAATAATGTCAATTGATTATTCTTTTAATGAGTTTTCTATAATTATGGGAGAAAATCGTCTCTCAGATATTAACCAGAAATTCATTAAACAAATAGTAAGGATTATATTTGCTCTTCCTAATAGCTATGACAATAAACAAACCATTCAGACAATCTTAAAAGAAGGTAAACAGCCTAGAAGTTATAATACTTCTAAGAATCTCATTGCACGACTAAAAGGATATTTTAGTTATCTTGTTAATCAAGATTTACTTGATAGAAATCCTATAACTTCAGATTTATATCCTCAGCCACCGAGATCAATGAACTCTAATAATTACGCAAATTTCACAAGAGATGATCTACAAAAAATATTTTCTAATGAAATTATCGAAGGTTCTAAGTTTTTAAGCTATCATTATTGGTCATGTGTTTTGGCCTTATATACAGGCGCCAGAATCGCTGAAATTCTTCAGCTTCATCTAAATGATGTAGTTTTCAATGAAAATATTTCTTATCTCAATATCAATAACTTAGACGACAAACTTATCAAGAATAAATCATCTATTAGAAAGATACCAATTCATCCCAAAATCTTAGAACTCGGATTTAAACAATTTTATGAACAAGTTAAATCAGAAGGATACGAAAACTTATTTCCAGATAATTCTTCTTTATATATAAATCGACCATCCAATAATATTAGTGTTTGGTTTGGAAAATTTTTAAGAAAATTAAACATTTCCCCTGATGGTACACGAAGAAAAGTTCTACATAGCTTTAGACACACATTTATTACAGAATTACAACGATTAGATACGCCCCTTGAAATAAGACAATCAATTGTCGGTCATTCTTCTGGAGTTATTACGATTGATGTTTATGGCGAGAAAACACAATTAGATAAGATGTATGAATGGATTAAGAAGATAGATTTTAATCTAGATATTCCAATACTAAAAAATACTTCTTTTCACAAAAGAAAACGAAAAGAAGTATTTTCTAAATACAGTAAATAAAATTAACGGGGCGAACGCCCCGTTTCCTTTAGTTATTTTTACTTAGTTCTTCAAACAACGCCTGATTTTCTAAATTCAGATTCATCATTGTTTTCTGAGACTGCTTTTTAAACTTCAAAAGTTCTTCATTCTGTTTAACCAAGTCTCGATAATAATGAGAAACTTCAACTCTAAAGGCATTATTTAAAGTCTCTTTAGAAACGCAAACTCGATTATTGACTTCGTACTGAAATCTGACCGAAGAATACATTTCTTCTTTAACCCTTGCTTGAAAGTTTTCAACCAGCAAATACAAAGCTAAGTTAAATAAAACGACAAAGCTCCAGTATTTAATTTCACCGCAAAATATAAGCGAGGAAATTATAAATATCAAAAGCATTCTTTTGCTGATTTTTAAGTTTCTTTCAATTGCAAGAAGTGCTTGAACTTCGTCGCTAAATTCTTTCTTCTCTTCGGGTTCTTTTTTTTCTTCTTTTTCCATTAAGCGCTCTTAATAGCTGATTGCTAGTTAAAAGTTTAAAATTTCTTCTTCCGTAAAATCATCGACACCGATTTCAGGCCACACGATATTGATGATTTCCTTTTTAGCTTCAACGAAGTCTTTCCATGCGCTACTACTACGATCAACGCTGTCGTCATCTAATCCCTTCGGAGCAACCTTCAAATAAGACTCTTTTAGTTTCTTAAATGCTGTATCAAACTGTTTTTCTGCTTTTAGCGTACTTTTCCCTTTTGCGTGGGCTTGGTTTGCAACACAAGCACGACCAATCTTGTACCCTTCAAACAAAAAAAGAGCCTTGCCAAGATAATCAAGGCTATGTTCGCCCAACTCGCTAATTTTTGGGCTTACTTTATACTTGTAACGCCAATGAACTAAGTCTTCAGGCAAATAACCAGCTTTACCGTTAATTACCACTTTTGAAGGAAAGCCTTTAGATTTAGCTTTTCGCCAAAAAGTGGAGCGACTCATGCCAAGAAATTCGGCAGATGCGTTAATGGAAAGAACCATATCTTTTTCTGTATCTTTATTCATATTTTCTCCTGTGTTAAGCGCTCTTAATCGCTGATTGAAGTTGTTCTTTTACACGCTCTAAAGAATCGGCTTCTGTCTTATCGGTTCTGAACTCAACAAATCTCGGTAAGAACAGAGAGTATTTTTCGCCCTCTTCTTTCGGCTCCATGATGTTGTTGAACCGAACGGTAATGACGTTTCCAATTAAACCTTCTCGGTTTTCGTGAATGAGCTGTCGTGTTGCGTCATCAAAACCTGAGACGGAAACCTGAAGCAATTCATCGCTTGTTTCAGCTACTACTGAACCGACTGAATCTTCGTACTTACCCTTTCCTTCTTCGTAACCGACAATCTTCAAATCGCAGTCAACAACGAGCTTCATTTTGATCTGACATTTAGAAGTGCCGTCTTTCCAAGTGCCGTCAAAAGTCTTGAGAATTGCACCTTCCTTTCCTTGCTTGAGCATACTGGAATAGAACTCTTGAGCTTCAGCGAAGTTATGAACCTTCTTAGTGGACACAATCTGAAGATGTCTTACAAAGTGATTAGCTTTATCTTCAGAGTCATGCTCGAACGGCAATTCGGTAAGATAAGCAAGAGCCGCCTTGTATTCGGCAGTCATTTTCAAGAAACGATCTTTATAGCCGATCTTGCACTCAATACCTTCGAGAGCATAATCAAGCGGTACAGAATCCCAAATAACAATACGGGCGTAATACCCTTTCGGCATTGCAGTACCAGAAAGAACAGAGTTCAGAATACCGTTACCTTCTTCTCTTGGCAGAACCGTATCGTCTTTTTCATTGAAAACAAGCAACTCTCCATGAGACTGAGAGTCTTTAACAAGACCGAGAATCAGAACTTCTTGAGGAATGTCGGGGAACAATAGTTCGTACTTGAATCTATTGCCAGTGCGGGAATACATCTCAAGACCCTTGTCGGTGTTGTTTACGTTAATAAACATACCGTCGCATTTTTCTTGAGCAATGACGCCCTGACCCCAATTGATCTTTTCAAAAGGAACCTGAGACGGAAGACTGCAACGCATGTAAGGAATAATTGAAACTGCGTGAGCTTTCACTTTATTCAGAGTTTTTGCCCCGACTCCAACACGCAAATCTTTATCGACAATTCCTTTTAAGATTCTCTGAGCTTCTTTTGAACTACCCCAATAAAGAGCAGAGAAAAGTTTTACTCCATCGTCAGTGTTTAAATTGATTTCACCGTTGTTAATTCTTGAGCAAATATCGTCAATAGAATAACCGCGAATTTTGTCAGACTCTTCTTCAGGAATTAAATGTTCAGAGACATTGTAATAGTTGAAGAACGGATTTAAAGACAGATTAAAAACTTGCCACAGCGGTAAATAACTATAGTTGTTTTTCAGAATCTCTTCTTTAACTTTTCTTGAGCCGTTTTCTGCTAATGAATCAAAAATCTGATTGATTTTCAAAACATCGCTGTCTGTAATCTTAGTGACGTTTTCCATTTTCTTTTTTCTCCCTTTTTTCTGCTTTTCTCAATTCTTGAAACATCATTCTTGATTCCCAACTTGATCTGTCAAAACCGCAGTAGGAAATGATGCCGTATTCACTTGGTGTGTGGTCGTTAAATTCTCGATCTATCTTTTGATTTATCGACTCACCGTCAAATTTGATGTTGTCGAAATTCATAATTACCTTCGTAAGTAGTTAACTACTTATATTTTAGTTTAAAGAAAGCAGGAATTTGATTGCTGACAATCTGTTGATAGGTACTGCCTCCCAAAATGCTTTGATGACTTCTTCGGGTGTGCATTCGTTAGGGTCTCGATCTTTCGGCAAAGTAGCGACACGCACCGTCAATCCTAGCTTTGCGACCTCTAAAGCGGCTTTTACGGCGTCTTTTAAAGCCTCAACTTCTCCGTCCCACATGAATGTGCAGACTTTAAGCCCTTTATCGCGCAGTTTTTTGAGGTAATCAATCTGACCACCGCTACTTAACGAGATGTGCTTTCCAAATGAAGCGACTGGAAGAACTTTGTTCAGTGCAGTTTCTTTCTTAAAAGCCTGTCTGATTGCAATGCAATCGAAAACCCCTTCACCGATCACAATCTGATCATGACCATCAAAGTTCCAACCGTTATAGAAGAGCGTCCCTGTCGCATTCAGTCCAGGCGGGAACAAATAACGTTTCGGACTTTCGCCCGTGTAATCTCTACCCTGAAAAGTCACTGTCTTCCCGTCGATATCGAAGATCGGAACAATGATTCTTCCCGAATAGTCTTGATAACCGATATTGCCGTCCGCTTTGCGGTATTGAAAGTAACCTGTTAGGCAGTCCCCGAGTTTGAAGTATTCAATCGACTCAAAAGTGATGTTTCGGTCATAGAGATATTTGGCGCTTCTAAAACCACTACCATGCTTTCTTATAGCGTCTGCAATGTCAATCATCTCGGGCATAAAGAACCGAGTGTTTTCAAATACATTTTCTTGAGCGTGATTAACTTCTTTCTTAGGTCTCCAGCCCGTTTCTTCAGAGACGGCTTTGATGTGATCAACAACCTGTCTCTTAGAAAGATTGCCCAAATAAGCACTGATGAATTTCCACTTATTGAACTTGGCTTGACAATCACCATGAAAGCAGTTGCCAAGACCCGTTTCGGCGTTCAAATAAACTTTCCAATTTCCACCACCGCAAACAGGGCAAGTCTTAACGTTTAATTGAACGCCATGAGAACCCGTTGTTTTGCGATATTGAATCCCTTCTCTATCGAGCCAATACTCAATATCAAGAGATTCAATAGCGTCGGCTAAGTCACTGTTGTACATTTTGCATCGCCTGTTTTAGAAGCAAGAACGCCGAAGACGAACCTTTGAACATTTTCTTTTCGTCTGGATGACCGACTAATTCAGAATGATCTTTCAGATAATCCTCTTTTGCATCATCGAAAAACTCTCTGCACAATGCGGACAAATCTTTTATAGAAACATCAGAGTGTTTAGAGAGAACTGAGTAAGCTCGATTCAATGTAAAGTAGCGTGCGAAGTCTTTTTGAACCCTTCCGATCTCTCGTTCTTGATCGGTAACTTCAGCGCTTCTCCTTGAAGAATAACCTTCGATACACTCAGAGAACTCTTTAGTTTTCCATTTAATCAACGGGAGAGTTTTACAACCCTTCCAATCAATGTTATGAAGAACGTAACCTTCGAGAGACCCGTCAACTGACAGCTTGCTTTTCTTTGGCAATTTGTCAATGTCGATTTTGTAGAGATAGCTGATTGCTCGATTGCCCCAAAACGGATTCTTTTCTCCGATGATCGGCACAAAATACTGCTGAGTATCGATATTGGTTGTGCTTTCGTACCAACGAGCGTACCTGAAAAGGCCTTCAATTGTGCTGTCAATCCAGCGTTCTAATGTCGGATAAAAATAGCTAAGTCCGAAAAGTCTGATCTGAGGAGTTTTATCACCGTACCAAATTCGGTGAAGAAGTTTACTGTTGATTAGCTCACCGTAGATGACGATCTCACGAAAATCTCTATTCCAGTCACCCCGAAGAGTATCTCTAATGAAATCTAAGAACGGCTCAATCTTCTTCATTGCAACTTTAACGTCAGCATTCTCAGAAAAATCTCCTCCGTTTCTTGAACGAACAACCCAGCTTTCGTGCCAATTAAGTTCGTCAATGACTTCACGTTTATTGCAAATACAGACGTTACAGCCGTCCAATTTTTCTGTTACGTAAAAAAGATCACATTCGACTTGGTTCAAAAGGTCTTTATCTATACGTTCATAGTTCTCAATTGATCTCCATTTATGAAACATAGTCGTCTCCTTATGACGGTTAATGTTCTTCGTCTTCTGGCATTCCAGCTACTCCCGCTGTTGGGTCTGTAGAAGTTGAAGCGGTTTCGCCTTCATACCCAATAAAACCTGAAATAAATTGCATCTTGGGAATGTCTTGTTTGATCTTTAACGTGATTCCAGACTCTTGGTTTCGGCTAGCGACGAAATACAACCGAGCTTCACCTTTCAATCTTTCTTCTTTTGTTGTGTTAATTGAAATCACAATGTCAGCGGTTCTAATTTTGTTGAAGTCTTCCGCCACGTGTGTCATCTCAGCAACTTTTGCTTTTGCGCCCTCTCGGTTCGTCTGAGTTGCGGTCAGAATCGCGCAGTTGTACTCAAAAGCTAAAGCTCTTAGATCAACGTAAATCTGTCTGAAGTTTTCAATTTGATTGGGCGACTTAACTTCAGGTGCCATCAAATCAGCATAGTCAACGCAAATCAAGTCATATTGAACGCCCTTGTTTCTCGCCGACTCAAGATAGCGTCTTAAGTTCGAGACTTTCAAAGAACCAGAAGGGTATTCTTTGATATGCAACAAGCCCATTCCTGCGGATGACAGAACTTTTTTCCCCTCTTTCTCAGCCCTCTCCCTTTCTTTTTTCGCTTCTTCTTTTATTCTTTGTGCGACAGACTCAATCTTGCGTTTAACTTCTTTTGAATGCTCGGCCAACTTGCGTATTTCAGTATCACTAACGCAAGCATCCAAACGAGCAGAAACGATGTCAGTTGCAACCTCAAGCGTTACATACAACACGTTATACCCGTGAATACTGGCCCCTTTTGCGAAGTAAATACAAGCCATTGACTTACCACCCTTTGCGGGCGCCATAATCAATGAAAGCTCTTTTCTACCCCAGCCTTTTCTGTAAAGAACATCATCAAGTTGTTTACAGCCTGTTGTTATGCCTCTCGGAGGTGTAAAGCCGGCGTATTCGTTTTCTCTGATCGTTGTCCGTTTGTCGATTTCTGCGAAATAGTCATAGATAGAGGAATCATCTTCTGCTCCTACTGAAAGAGAATCTCTCAAACCCTTCTCGATCTTTCCCCAATCTCGCTTCTCAATGAGATCGACCGATTTCATAATGGCGCAAGTAACCGCACTGCTTCGAGCAAACTCGGAGAGTTTGTCAATAATCGGTTCAGAAGGAGGAAGGGGTGTCGAATTTGTATAGACCTCTTTTAGTATGGGAATAATCTCTGCTAAATCCGACTCTTTTAAGATTTTCGCTTTTTTGTAGTCGTTCAATACTTCTTTAAGCATTGAGCCGTCTAAGGGCGCTTTGTACTTACTGTAGAAATCCTTTGCAATCTTGCACAGCACCGCATTCGCATTTGAATCGAAGTGCTGTGGGTACAGCAGACTATCGGCTCGACGCATGAAATTGATGTCGCGCAACGCCAGTACCACCAAAGCTCTCTGAAACTCTTCATCGAATTCGTACTTGATGGGTGTACCGTCTGCTGTTGTTGTAGGGATTACCTCTTCAGTCATTTATTCTTCTCATTTTTTGATGACAGACATTATATCTTAAGTAGTTACCTACTTATAATTTAAACAAAGGTTCGTTGTGCGTTTTGTACTATCGTTAACCCGAATTCTTGCAACGCTTTTTCGATTCTCAGCGCATTGTGCTTATACATCACCGTTCCTAGAAGGAGTTCTCTTTGAAAGTTTGAAACGGTACGTTTGACCCGAGAAACAAGATAATTTTCATAAGCAATTTGATCAGCATTTCCGACGAATCTTGCAGGAGAAAAGAACGGGTCTTTTGCGTAGAACGTTTCGTCGCCCAGCCAAAAATCCCTTTTAATTGCATTCATCAGCTCTTTATCTTTTGCCAACTGTAGAAACTGAGCAGGTCTTGGGTAATACTTTCCTTCGAGTTTGTGCAGTTCTTTAAGACACCCTTCTAAAACCTCCAAAAATGCTCTGTATTCGCATCCAATCGAATCAGCACATCTTCTTAGCTGATTAACGCAAACCTTCTCCCTAGACGCTAAAAAGTTGGTTCTTGCGCCCTTTCTATAACGACTTGAGGCTTTCCCTTCTGTAAACTCTAACCAGCGCACCGCAAGCTCTCTGTACTGACCCGCAAAGTAGTAATCGGCTTGAATCGGATGGAGCCGACGGTAGTCAAACCACTTGGAGCGAAACAGCCCTGCTTCATTCGCCCTTTGAAGGGGCGTAAAAGAAGAAATCATCAAAATCTCACATTCTTCGAGGGACTTGTCCACTCCGAAGGTAGTCTGCAACCAAGTAGGAAGTAACGTTTGAATCATTGTTTTCGCTCCAGCTCTCACCTATTTATGTTTCTTTAAATTAAGTAATTTCTTATTTATATATATTATAAGGGTGAGAGCTTCGTTGAGAGTTTGAGAAAAAGAAACCCGCCAAGCTGAATACTGGCGGGGTGGTAAAGCAAGTTTCGCTTTACAAATTTAGATTTTTGATGTGATTTTGAAAGAATCGACTAAACGGGTTTTCGCTGTCATTAAGCCGATCTTCGGCTGTTTTAACCTCTTTCTTTATCGTTTCTTTCGCTATTGCTTCGCACGTCCAACCGCCCAACGGAGGGTCGTATGGATTTGGCGAGATATTAGGGATATATGGAGTAGCTGGATATTCCTTACGTTCGTAGAGGCGTTTGTACTCTTTTAATGGTCGGTCGTCCTTCTTTGGCTGTTCATACGCTTCGACAATTTCCTGTACCAAACCTGAGCGAACAATGTCTTCTTTTTTGAATTCAATGATCTTGACACTCGGAATGTAGCTCAGTCGTTCGATAGCGTCGGTTAAACCCGACTCACCTCTAATGTCCTGCTGAGAAGTATCGCCATCGACTACAACCGTGCAGTTTTCGCCAATTCGAGTCAAAAACATCTTCATCTGTGTCGGAGAAGTGTTCTGAGCTTCGTCCAAAATTACAAAGCAATTTTTGAATGTGAGACCGCGCAAGTACCCGAGCGGGATAGCTTTGATTTTTCCCGCTTTAATCATATACTCGGCTTTACCTTTACCAAGACGTTCATAGAGAACCTGCTTAAAAGGCTGAAGATAAGGTTCAAATTTTTCTTCTATTTCGCCTGGAAGAAAGCCTAAGCTCTCACCCGCCTCAACTGCGGGTCGTGTAAGAATAATCCCCTCTGTTCTGTCATTTAACAATGCTTGAGCGGCCATCGCTGTAGCCAGCCAAGTTTTCCCCGTGCCAGCAGAGCCAGTCGCAAAAATCAGCTTGAAGTTTTTAATAGCGTTGATGTAACGCTTTTGAGTCTCTGTTTTGCCTTCAATCGGTTTAACGTCTGGTCTGCCAAGGTCTTCTATCGACGGTTGTTCTTTTCTTCTTGTCATTATTAGTATTGAGGTTCGGTTGCAAAATCACGCTGATAAAACTTACCGCCAGCCATAGCAAAGTCAGTGACAGGGATGTACTCGAAGTTTGTTGCTTTGGTCTGAGTGTCAATATGCACTAAGCCAAAACCCAATCCCCAGCGCTCTCCTTCACAATAGCTTGCGCTTCGTTTGTGTCCGCAACCCAGTTGATGCCACTCGAATGTGCCATAGGTTGGAGAAAATGAACTCCAAACTATGTGTTTATGGTGATGCCCGTGACATCCCGGCATTCCCATATTTCGAGCTTGCGGTAAGTGATGTACTAAGAAACTGTCGTAATAAACCTTGTAGTTATTTGCAATCTCTTTTTCTTCATCACGTTTACTCCAAGCCCGTAAATCCGCTTTTGCAATGTAATTGACTTCGTACTTATCCAATCCGAGAAGTTTCGGAATAGTAAAGCCGTGAAGATCAGACAGCACCGCCCTCAATGCGGGTGTTGCTTCTGCTAAGTGCTTAATTAAACGGCAGTTGCCTGTGAAATTCACTACTCCGTTACGTCGTGTAATTAAGGTACCGTCGATAGTTTGAACAGCAACAACGGTCTGCCTGTCAGCTTCTTCAATGTTGACTGTCGCTCTGGAGGTTGTTGTGTTTGTAAAAAGAACCAAACACCAATTCTTTTTAAAGCCCTTATGTTCCCAAACTTCTTTGTAAACACAAGGAATGCCGTTGAAGATGTAGGACAACTGAAGAGCTTCGGCAATCTTAGGGTCATTAACAATCAGGCGTCTTCCGTGTTTAGAAGGCTTTTCTTCAAGTTGCTCTTCTACAAGTTTTAACTGTCTCGGAGTGAGTTTGGACAGAATCAAGAAGTCAACCTTTCTTTTGCCAGTGACCATAGCAACGATGGCTTCGTCAGAAACCAACTCACTAAAGGACAAATTCAGAGAATTTGTTTTACGGTTCTGAAGAACATTCTTTGAAATGAAGTTCTTAACTGGCTGAAGTTTGCCGTCAATATAGATGTTATGAGATTTTGAAATCAGCTCATTAGCCAATGTCCCCGTGACGTGAACACACTGCACAAGTTTCATTCCCGCTAATGCTTTCGGATGATCAAAGTGAAGTTGATCTTTTTCTTCAGAATGAACGAAACTTGCCACCTTCATGTCATAGCGGAGATCGGGAGCCTTAACCCAGCCATGATCTGTCAGAACTTCGGTATCAAGAGAGACGCACTCGTGGTTTCCTTCGATTAAGTCGATCTGAGAGTTCGGAGCGACTTTTCGCATCGGCTCAAGAATATTCTTATGTACAAATTCAATTCTGTTGACTACATTCCATTCTCTTGGGTCAACTGTGTACTTGCCGAATTCAGGAAGATCAAAGAGGTCTCCCGCAAGACAGATAACATCAGGCTGTGCTCTTTGAGCGACATCTAAAAATGTTCTTAAGAAAAACTTGTCGCATTCAACATCATGAAAGTCAGAACCCACGAGAATCGTTTTAAAGCGATTGTTGTTAGGTTTGAGGTACTTCCCTTCATAACCCTTTCTTTCGTCGTTAAACGAGCTGTACGAGTCTCTTGAAGCGTGTCTAGCAATGTCTTTTTCTAATTGCTGTTGGGCGCGTGTCAGAGTCAGTCTTGCTTGACGCTTGAATTCATCGAAGGTGCCGAAGTAACGGTTCCAAGTAGAGTCCGAAGTGTAGGTCTCGTTGCGATAGAAAGTGCGGGTAATGAACTTGCCGTAGTTTTCTTCTTGGAGTTTTTGAAGTTCTGCAATGCAGTCTTCTTTTGTGTAGTTCTCTCTGAAGATTGTTTCTTCTTCTGTGAGAGGAACCTTTCCTCGTTTGATAAGCTCAATTCCTTCTTCACGGGCTCTTCTGGCTCTTTTTCTAACTGTTCGCTCGTTAATGCCGAAGTGATAGGCGACATCAACGTTTGTGGGAAAATTTTTAAGGTCGTTGTAAACCTTCGCAAATTCTTGAAGTTTCTCGTTCATGTTTTTCTAATTCTTCAAGCCAAAATTTTGCTAACTCGTCTCTTGTTTTGTAGTAAAGACAGTCGATTTCATGCGTATTGGACGTATAGCAACCACCACCGCAAGATGGGTAAGTCTTGCAGTTGCGACACTCTTTAGTGCTTGAAAATCGGCTTAAGTTAAAGGTTATTGGCTTTGGTGGGATGAAGTCGGGGTTGAAGATATTGCCCGTGATGTTTTCGGGGCTATTGTTATGGTGACAGTTGTAGGTATTGCCGAAGAGGTCAATCGAAAGAATGTGACTGTTAACGCAAGGATTGGGTTTAATCCCTTTGTACTTTAAGTCTTTTTTATAACGGTAAAGAAACTGAGCAATGACTGCCTGACAAAATGGGTCTTTCTTGATATTTGCCAATTCATAGATAAGAACCATTGACGCAAAGTAAGCATATAAATCTTCTTCTGTCATCCAATAGTCAGAATGACAGCCGTCGTTGGCTTTAATCATGTCAAAACCAATCGGCGGTCTTTTGCCCATCAAGTCACAAATTCTCTCGTAATCGTCTCTCAGCATTAGCGGGCTGACTCTTTTGTGATGTATCAGAGCCTCAATGGAGAAGTGATTGAGCTTTCCGATCAGTCTCCATTTGTCATCAGTGATTTTTCCATCATGGAAAGAAACGACGGTAAAAATGTCTGGATAGTTATTGCAAAAGTCAACGTAGTCTTTGGTTATAAGAGTTCCATTTGTCGTAATACGATGTCTTTTCGCGCCAACAAAGGGGGCAATGAGCTTATAGACCTCTTTAATTCTCTTCCAGTACAGCATGGGTTCTCCGCCCCAATAATGTACGGAAGAGAACTTCTTTCCAGTTCGATCTAAGTAATCCCAAAACTTCAGAATGAAGTCAGTCAGGTCAGCTTTTTTGTTTACTTTAGACGTGCCGTCTTGTTGCAAACAATAACCGCACTTGAGATTACAAGCCGAACCAAAAAGAATGTTTAAGGGTTGGAAAGAACTTTGATCTGACATTCGGCCTTATCCGTGTACCACTTTGTATTGAGCTTAATGCGCATGATGTCGCCGTCTTCAAGGTCTAAAGCACGAACCTTGAAAGAACCTTTGCCATCACGAATCTTGACTCTCTTATGAGGTGCGTAGCCATCGACCGCTTCGACAACCAGCCCATCCCAATTAACACCAGTAATCTTGTTATCTGTGTTGCCTTGGTAGAACTGGACGTGAATTGTGACTAGCTCGTTCGGTTTGCAGTGATCAGGAGCCGTCATTCTCGGCAAGATGTTGAGATAACGAGAAGCTCCAACTTTATCGTTGACAAAGCCAGCAGGAGTAGTCTCTTTGTCGATTCTCAATTTTGTGATGATCTTGCCGTTCGGTTTTGTGGCAAAGCTCATAGCGCATTCATCGACATTATCTTTCTTGTCTCGGCAAAAGACTTGGCCCAGGGTTGTTCTGCCCATAAATTGAGCCTGATAAGCTGTTCTAAATCGAGAAATATAAGACTCTTTCTGAGTGTCCACGACAGTCAATACACCTTCATCTTTCTTAACGACGAAAGCAAGGTTGCCCATTGGAAGCCAAGATTTGCGAAGCAAGTGAGTGTTCTTATCAAACACTTCTTCCAGCAGAATGAAATAACGCGCGCCATCAATCTCGAAAGTGAAATTCACTTCTTGCAGATTTTGTTGGGCTTTGTTGCTTGCTAACTGCAAGGTAGAGTGAAGAAGATTGATGTTATGAGCAGGCTTCTTTACTAAAACTTTCTGCATCTCTTCAGGGAGCTTGGTAATTGGTTCCAAAACTCTCATAGCAAGACGCGTTTTGTCTGCCGCATAGTTTGTGACATCAAAGGGAAAAATCTTTGAAATTATGTGTCTTCTAGGTCTTTCTTGCATATTATTCTGAGCAGTTGTCATCATTGCAGTCGCAATCGCAATTGCACTGGCATTTGCAGTTGTAGCGGTAGTCTTCTTTAACAACAGAGTGAGAATGAGCAACCTTTACCAGCGCTTTAAGAATCGTGTTGATGCTGTAGTTACCGTTTCCGCCAAGCTCTGGAAGCGTATTTATGTAAATTCTCGTTCTTGCGCTTGCGTAATCTCCGCTACCGCCAGCGTTTCTGTAGTAATCGTAGGTGTCGCTACTGACTCCGCTTAAGAGGTGATCTTTAGTGGTCGTCTGTCTTGGAGTTACATTGATGTTGTAATTAAACCCATCCACGTTTTGAATTGTGGCGCTTTGAGAGTTTGTAGAGTTAGCGTTAATGACGTTAACTTTTCCGTCACCAGCAATCTTCACAAATTCCTTTGCGGCAAATCCGCCGATCATTTCTGCATTCAAACCCTTGTTTAAAGTGCCATTGCTGATAGGAATTTGATTAGCACCGTTGCCAGCGTGATAGCCGTCAAGCTGATCAGCGTTTAAGGACAGATTCACCGTGCCGTTGCTGACGGGGACTTGATTTGCGCCGTTACCTGCATGGTAACCATCAACCATATCCGCATTGAGATCGGTGTTGACTGTACCGTTGCTGACGGGAACCCGACCTGATTCATTACCCGACTTATAACCGCCAACTTTCTCAGCGTTCATGCCCTCAATAACTGCACCTGTCGGAGAACCTGCGAAAACTCTGTTCCATGCAGACCAGTCACCGCCAGCTTGATGACGAATCATCATCAAACCGCTTGTAAAGCCGAAAGCAATCTGAGTTGCAAAACCGTCGGAGTTACCATGTCTGAACTGGATAACGCGCCATTGAGTATCACCTTCAGGAGCATTGAGCATATTGGTTCCTTCATAGAAACCAGTAGGCATCTTGTTCCAAAGGTTTAAGTCTTTGGCCGTGTAGTCGATTGCATTGCCCTCTCCGCCCTCAATGTGTCGGAATTCGCCATTGAGGTCAGCGATTAGAACCCAGCCAGTTTTGGGACTGTTGACATCAATCAACTGATAGAGCTTTTTCTCGTCAGTACGATAACAAAGCATTCCCTCAACGATGTTTGCAGAAGGAAAAGACGTACCTGAGCTACAAGAAAGAGCCGTCTTGTCGTTGTTTAGAATCGGCTGAAGAGAATCCCGAATTTTTTGCGTGCTCGGTATCTCTGTATATCGTTGTACCATTGTTATCCTTATTGTCGGTAAACGGACGGGGCGCAAAACGCCCCTTCTTGATTATTTAGACTCTTCTTCGTCTAAGTGACACTTCTTTTCATCGAAGTATTTTCTTTCCGCGAACTCGCCTTGTTTGCCGATGTTGTAAGAAGAGACGGGACGGTGATAACCCATCACACGGCTCCATACCTCACAAGGCTGACGTTCTTCGTCTTTCAGTTCGATTTCTTGTTCTTCTTTTTGGTTTTCCATTTAGTTTTTCTCCTTGAATTTGTTGTTATTTACCAGTCCCAGCCTTCTGACATTTCAACAGTGCCCTTTTCTTTTTAGCTACTAATTCATCATCACAAAGCGGGCAGAACTTATGTTCGCCAGCAATGTATCCGTGTTTCGGGCAGATCGAGAATGTTGGAGTGATCGTGATATACGGCAGTTTGAAGTGCGTCAGCGCACGTTTCACAAGCTCCTTACAAGCGTGAGAGGTAGAGATTCTTTCGCCCATGTAAAGGTGAAGCACGGTTCCGCCTGTGTACTTTCTCTGAAGATCGTCCTGCATTTCAAGTGCTTCAAACGGGTCATCGGTGAAACCGACAGGGAGCTGAGAACTATTGGTGTAATAGTTGTTCTTTGTCGTTCCAGCTTGAATGATGTCCGGCCAACGCTTCTTATCTTCCTTAGCAAAGCGATAAGTCGTACCTTCAGCGGGCGTTGCTTCAAGGTTGTACAGATTGCCCGTTTCTTCCTGATATTCAACCATCTTGGCTCGAACGTGATCTAAGAATTCGATAGCAAACGCATGACCTTCTTCACTTGTAATATCGAATTTATCGTTTGTGAAGTTTCTAATCATCTCGTTGATGCCATTGACACCAATGGTCGAGAAGTGGTTTCTCAGTGTGCCGAGATAGCGCTTAGTGAACGGGAAAAGACCCTGATCCATGTGCTTCTGCACTTCTTTACGCTTGATCTCAAGACTTGTTTTAGCAAGACCCATAAGGTAATCAAGACGCTTGTAGAGACCTTCTTTGTCGCCCTTGAAGACATAACCGAGACGAGCGCAGTTGATTGTTACAACGCCAACAGAACCAGTCTGTTCGGCAGAGCCGAAGAGCCCATTGCCACGCTTAAGAAGTTCTCTCAAGTCCAACTGCAAACGACAGTTATGAGTAACTAAGCCATTTGCAAGCGTGAACAGATGTTCTTCGTTTTCGACTTCAAAGCAGTACAGATCGTCTCGAACTTCACCCTCTTGAATGTCGATGATTCTTGTATGGTCAAGATAAGAGCCATCTCTTGGCAATTTCATTCCGCAAGTTAAATCGGCACCAGTAAGAGTGACGATCTTATTGCCCATCAATACGGGTTGAAGATGATGAACGCCCATCTCTACATATTCGGCATTAGAACAATAAATTTTTCGAGTTTTTTGCCTTGTAGCTCTAACTAATTTTGCGTTATGCCATTCGTTTTTGTAGAAGACTTCAATCTTGTCTTTAAGACCTGACAGTTTATCAATTTGAGCCGTACATTCAAATATTCCGCCAATTCTCACCCTGACTTTTGTAGTGGGCGCTAACGGACACATAGAGCGAATTTGGTTAGGCTTAAGCTCGGAATTGATGAAGTTCTGGAAGTAAGGCAAGCCGTACTTGGCAGTCATCTCGAAAAGAAGCTCTGAATTGGCGGAATCCCAGTCGAAGTCTTTGCTAATGTTGTAAGTGGGAATTGGGAATGTAAAGATACGTCCATGAGCATCGCCTGCAATCATTACTTCCATGTAGGCTTTGTTAATCATGTCCATTTCTTTCTGAAGGTCGCCGTATTTGAAATCGACTTCTTTTCCGCCAATCAGAGGAATATCGTCACGAATGTCTTCAGGGCAATGAATATCGAATGTCAGGTTCGTAAATGGAGTCTGAGTGCCCCATCTGCTTGGTACATTCAAGTTATAGATGAATTCCTGAATACGCTGTTTCAGTTCTTCGTAAGAGAGATTATCGACACGCACAAAGGGTGCTAAGTAAGTATCAAAAGAGCTGAAAGCCTGTGCTCCCGCCCATTCGTTCTGAAGACTTCCTAAGAAGTTAACCATCTGCAAAAGAGCAGAAGAAACGTGCTTGGGAGGATTGCTTTCGACTTTATTTGCGACGCCGTTGAAACCTTCATTAAGCAACGACCTCAAAGACCAGCCAGCGCAATAGCCAGAGAGCATATCCAAGTCGTGAATGTGGTAGTCACCGTTTCTATGAGCAACTCCGACTTCTTCGGGATAAACGTTATTAAGCCAATAGTTGGCAGTGATCTTACCGCTGATGTTGAGAATCATTCCGCCAAGAGAGTAGCCCTGATTGGCATTAGCTTTTACACGCCAGTCATCTTGTCGGAGATATTCGTTCATCGACTTTTCAACATCAATGAGCGCTTTTTTAGTCTCTCTGTTTTGGCGTCTGTTTTCTCTGTACAGCGTGTAGGCTTTGTAGCTCTTCTCGAAAGCTGTATCGAATAAGACGTTTTCAACAATATCCTGCACGTCTTCGACAGAAACGGCTCTCCCCTTCTTCGCATTGATACGAGGGAGAACCATAGACTGAACAAGCTCTTTTGATACTTGAGTATCAAATTCACCTGTTGCAGACGCTGCCTTTGATATTGCTATGACAATTTTCTCGGGATTAAACGGCTCAATACTGCCGTCTCTTTTGATAATTGAGGTGATCATTGAATAGGTGTAATTGTTTTAATGTCTGCTTGGAAAAGTAAAAACCAAACGGCTTTGAATAGAGCCATGTGATAAACGTAATCGTTATGACAGAAAGTGCATTGGTTTAAAGGACATCCGCCCTTGCAGAACTGAACAACTGGACAACTCTTACAATCTTCTTTGACGAACTTCTTTGACCAATGAATAAAATTCACTGACTTGATGTTGTCATAGTCATTCAATTCGCCAATCTTCTGAGAGATATGCGTGAAGTTCTGACAGGAGATAACGTTCCCCTTGAGATCAACGACCAAAACATCAGAGTTGGGCGCTTCGCACTTTGCTCGAATGGCCGAAAGCGGTCTTCTTTGAGCTAAGGCGTTAAGAACGTTCTGAGCTTCTTTAACAAGATTTCCGAAGTCTTCTTGATTATGGACAAGAACGTACTTCATATCATTCTCAAGAACGTCGATGTCTTCTTTTCTGAACATATCCTCTTCTCGGCTTGGTTGAACAATGCCTTCAAAGCCGAAAGAGACGTTAGCTGAAAAATGCCGTTGAAAAAATTCGGGAATGTTGGATATATCGCAGTTAGCACGAGTAATCACAACATTGAAGCCGAATTTCAGACCTGCTTTGTGCAGTTGTTCCTTGGCATACAACCAAATAAGTTTTGTTTCTGTCTTGTAAAGCGGGTCAAGATCATCTCGAAGAGCATATCCCTGAGCGTCGTGAGAGATAATGAAAGAAACTTTATTCTCAACGAGCCAGTCAACGATCTCTTTGGTCAGCAAAGTGCCGTTAGAGATCATGTGAAACTCTTGCGTCGGATAAAGTTTTCTCAGCTCAGGAACGAGCTTTCTTAATGTCTTGATATAGACAAGAGGCTCACCGCCCCAAAACTCAATGCGTCCGTTGGGTTTAATTGAAAGTTCTTCTCGACGGAGAGAAGCAATGAACGATTCAACATCGCCCAAAGAATCGTCCTTAGATAGACTCCTAGACTCAGCTTGGGAGCAATAAGAACAATTAAGGTTGCATTTCAAACCCAACTGGACTTTGAGCTTTGATAAGACTCTTGTCTTGGAAACTGGAAAACCTGTGAAAGGCTTAAACTCTTTCAAAGGGATGTCTAATGATTTCGCAATGTCAACCAAACGATTTTCAGAATCGAAGATTTCATTCGTTTCGTTATTGTAGTAATAAACGACATCTTCTTTATTGAGAATTGATTGGCTGATTATTTTGAAAAGCATCTTTATTTATAAGTAAGTAACTACTTAATATTATAAACAATAAACTCCATAGGTCAATGGGCATCATTGAATTATGAGTATCGTTACTTACTTAATTTTGTCGGCTCGTTTTTGAAGTTCAAATGCTTCATAAGCCTGTCCTGCAAGCTCAGATAATCCGACTGCCACTTCTCGACATTCATTAAGCTCTCTAAGGCAGGTTTCTCGATCTTTACTTGATTGCAGTCTGGACAGGGCGGACAGCTGGTTGCGCATCCTGTCATTAGCGGAAGTAATATCAGCGACATCACGCCGAGCTTGAGCCAATTCTTTGTTGAGCGCTTCATATCGTTCTTTTTCTTTTGTGAAGTCTTCATAAAACTTTTTAGCGTTAGTTTGTGCCTGAACCTGAAGTTCGTTTGCGTGTTCTTTTTGAAGATCAGCTATTTGAGCCTGATAGTAGGAACACGTCGCAAACCAAGTGACTAAACTAACGAGAATTGCCGATACCCACTGCATTTGTAATCTTCTCTTTGTTTTCGTGAATCAGCTTGCCGTTTTGATCGATTTTTTGATGATTGGTTTCAATCAAGTTTTTATTAACTTCAACTTTTTGAGCAAGCTCTTTAAGTTCGTTTTTGATTAAGTTTTGATAAGAGTTTCTTTGATTTTCAAGCGAACTTTTATGCTCCTCTGCAATTTGAAGCATCATGCGGGTGTTCTCGTGAGAAATCTTTTCTAGGTCAACTTCGCATTTTGAAACTTCAAGAGCAACCGAGTACCAGCCAAGCAGATAACCGAACCCAACAAAAATGAAAATCTGAATGATTTTTAATGTTCGGTCTGCAACATCTTTTCTGAAATCATCAGACTGATACCACTCAATAAGACGTTCAATAAATCTAGGGCTATTCATATTAGTCCTCCTTTAGAAACAGTTCTCTTTCCGCACTTCTCCGTCTGACAAGGCCATTTGAGACCTTCCCGCCCGCTTTTCTCCAATTCATAAAAGCGTCGGCTGAGTTTTGATATTCATGTTTATTTAAGAAAGCTACCGTGTCGGAGTTTCGTGCGTTTGTCACCCCGATGTTGAAAGCTAATGAAAGCAAAGCGATAAACTGATTTTTAGTTACTGGAACTTCGATAGCGGGCGCTAAACCGCGTGCGTGAGAATGAAGATCAAGATGGAAAAGACGTGTGGCTTCTTCATTGGTAATAACGTCGCCCTTCTTCACGTCTTTTGCGTGACCGATTCCGATTGTCCACTTACCTCCTGGACACTTGTAGGCTTCGAGTCTTCTGCCCTCGAACTCTTCAATGAAACTTGCGGCTAATTCTGGAGACCAAGCTGAAAAAGGTTTAATTATCATCTTTTGTAGTTGTTTTATTAAAGTGTTGAAAGACGACGCCAAGAGACTCGGTGCCGAAATAAGAAGCAACACCGGCCAAGCCGAGCGCTACAAGATCGTCAATGTTGAGTCCTTTGCAAATGAAATAAATAACAATGCAAGCGAAAGCTGAAGAGAAGGCTTTTGCAAGCAGTTCTAACAGAGTAAATTTTCTTCGAGTACGAGGGTTGCGCTGAAGCTCTTTTCTGTAGTCCTCGATGTAGCGAATAATTCCGCCTGCAAAACCGAGACCAGTCAGAAAAGCCCAAAACGCAAGCCCCCAGTTTTCAGGGTCTTTATCGGGCATTTTTTAGTCCTTGTAATTGTTGTTATTGCCCAGTTCTCTGAGGGAATTGTTATTGATAATCTTTGGGTAAATGAGCCTTATTCTTTTCACTTAGAAAGGCTTCCATGCAATGATTGGGTTGCCAGAAGAAAATGTGATCGATTATCCAACGCGGCCACTTTCTTGTACCGTCAACGGAGTGACGATAAGCACGGGCAGAAAGTGTTTCGTCAGCCATACCGCCGAGTAAAGTGTTAATCAATTGATCGAATGCAATAAGCACTTGGAACGTGTCGGGATGTCTCATTATTTTTATACCCTAACAATGGAATTAAAAGCGCTAATACTGTGAATATCCAGCCATTGCCGTATGGTTGAGCAAATGCAAAACCGATAGGGCAAACGATCATTGCAACTCCCGTTGCAATTTGAAGTCGCTTTGCGTCAAAACGATTAGTTAAAGAAAGAATTGTCGGTACACTTGCAACCGTTCTTAGCGTCCCGTAGAGAAGAAACAAGTCGACAATGGTCAGGTTATCTAACCAGCAAAATACAGCCGTTAGAAGAGCGCAAAATGCGATTATCGTAATGTTTTCTTTGCCCTTCTTCGCTAATGCTCCGACAGCGCAAAGATTGGAATCAACCGTAGCAATTAACGCTGATAAGACCGCAACTGCTAAAAGCGTCATTGAGAAAGACGAAGTTGCAAAGTTTTGCAGTTGCCAGTTATCTGTTGTCGGGGCGCTAAAGCCGATAATCGCAAAAAGCATCGGAATGAAAGCGAAGAACAATCCAGCAAGAAAGAAGGTTTTAAAACGTTCTCCTCTTTGAATACTATTTGCTCTTTGCCAAAACGTCGTGTCTGCATAAGGAGCAGATAACAAGCCGATTGCAGTCGGAAGACCAAAAGTTAAGAAAAGTGTCAGCGGATTAAATTCTAAATGTCCGCTTAAATTCATAACCCCATTATTGTCAGTGCAAAGAACCAAAGCCAAACCGCAAATAAAAATCAATTCATATTTAAATGCGTCGGTTTTGATACAGGCTTTTAAACCTTTGCCCCAAATAATGAGAAGTGACAAACCGAGAATAGCTAACGCGCTGACAAGTCTAGGTAACCCAAACCATTGAGAAAGCAGAGCGTGAATGCCTAGAATCTGCACAAAAGTTGAACCAATTAAAAGAGCACTTGTGATTGTCAGGTGTTCGGCTTGTTGAATCTTTCCAACTTTCTTGACTGTTTCTACTGCCGTAGAAAAATCAATGTTGTATTTATCGCAGAGAAAACCAAAAATCCAAAGCGTCAGAACATTCGGAACTAAAAACATCAGAAGTCCGATTATTCCGTATTGATAAGCAATCTGGCTCGAAACAAATAATGCGGGGGCCCAAATCCAAGTGGAGGCAATAGACTTTGCGTAAGACGCCGAATTCAAACCTCTGGCTACTAAAAACTTACTTTGGTTCATTTCTTAGGTATTGTTTAGCAATACTTCTTCTTAATTCTCTGAATGAAATTTGCGGGTCTGAAGTATTTTTAAATTGATAAGTGTGATAGCCATCAGTATCAAGAACAAAAATCCGTCTGTATTCAGGCTCGGTAGACGATCTCGAATTGACTTTCGGTTTATTTAAGAAGTAATCTTCGTCGCCATTAAAATCAAAGATGTATTGTTTCAAAGGCTGTTTGTAGAACTTTGGTTCCTTGAAAACATTGTGCTTTTTTATGTTTTCAAAGTTATTGACCGACCAAGACTGAAAATCATCCGTCTCAAAAAAGTTAACCACGCAATCTCTTGCGGTCTTATTCACACAAATAAGTTTTGCCGCCTCTCTAACGAATGTCCATTTAATACTGAAGTTGTACATCCAAGCAAATTCACAAAACTCTAAAATCTCAAGACCAAGTTTTTGAGCGTAGTCAGAATAGATATTTTCTAGCGCTTCAAGAGATTTTTCATTTAAATGAATATCTCTTGTGATCAACATCCCCCGAATGCCTTCTTTCCAAGGTTTGTTGTAAAGCTCAATGTTGAATCTATGGACGTCTGAACCAAAAAGTTGATCAGCGCACCAACCGTTGATGATTAAACAGTCGGAAAGCTCGTTACAGTAAACGGGAATGTTGTCTTTTCTTTGAAGATTAACGCCCTGCTTTCTCATTACCTCAAGAAACAAGGGATACTCTTCTTCCGTCATAGCCGAATAAGCGACGGTTAGTTGATCAAGAGGAATATTGTTCTTTAAAAAAGACGAAACAATTGCTGTCGAATCAACTCCTCCAGACCAAAGGACAACAATCGGCTTGTTTTGATTTATTAGCTCTACTGCTCGATTGTCACAAATATCCGGAAGACTTAAGTTTTTGGCAACGGGAAACTTTTCGTTGAATTCGGCAACTCGATAGCAGGAGTATTTGTTGAGAACGCCGAATCTATCAGCGCAAAACCAACCCGCAAACATCCTGTTCATAACAGAAAGCGGGTCGGTTTTTCCAAACGGCTGAACATCAAAGAAGAAGCGTCTGGCCGCTATTAAATCTGCCATTATTCAGTCTCGTAGTTAATAACAAGCTCGGGAAGTAAAGCAAGAAGCTCTTCTTTAGTCGGAATGGCTCTTGTTCCCGCTAAAACTTCATCAAGCACTGCGTAACAAGTTGTCCAAACCTTAGAGCGCCACGCTTTAAAGGCTTCTGCTTCTTTTGCAAACTTAATGTTTGTGTCGTTTTCGTAAGTAATTGCAGTGAAGATAGAGTCGTAATTAAGCTCTTGAGCCTTAGAGTCCATGAAGTCTTGCACAACTGTCACAAAGCTCTTAATAATCTGTTCTTGAGTTTTGGGAGCCGTTTCGACTTCAACGGGTTTGTCGTCATAGCCGAAGACTTGTTCGAGATTCACTGATTTAACAGTGAAAGGAACATTCATCGCTTTCAGTTGAGCTTCAATATTTTTCTGCGCCGAAAGAGAATCTTCATCAACGATGATGCCTTGAATGATAACGTTGTATTTGTATGCCATTTTTGTTTTAGTTTGAGGTTGTGTCTGTGACTTCTTCGATTTCTAAATCTTCTGTCTTCTCGACAGTTAAAGACTGTTCGGGGTTGACTATCTGTGCGGGCTGAGTGGGTGTCATTACGTAGCCGTCGGTGATTTCCTTTCCTTCGTCATCCCAAACTCTGACGGTGCCGTTGTAGTCGCACCAAAGGTCAGTAGAAATTGCCTTGACCGTTAGACCTTCGATTGTGTCTAAGGCTTTGAAAATTTTTCCCTGCATTGAGAATTTGTCGTCGGTATCAAAGTTACCGAGAATTTGAATTGTGTATCTATTCTTCATTTTTATTTTTATGGGTCAATTACCAGCTCATGACAAATCCAATTCGTTGAGCCAATGCCGTTGTAAAACCGTTGATAAACTCTGAAGTGATTGTTCCAAGGGCGTCCTCCGCTTCCATCTCCTCCGCAAATGCAGTAAGCAAAGTTTCTACTGCAACTTGTACCTGTACCTGCGTTAAATAGAGTCACCCAACCGCTTTCTGTATTTGGAGCAAGTCCATAACCTAAATTTGAGTAAGGACACCAAATGCCCTGTTTGTTTTTGGCGTAGTTAAAATCTGTGGAGTTATCCACATAGCTGTGCTGATAGCGATGTGTATAGTTACCTTCGTTATGCCAAATGGTTGCACATACTTGCCAATTAACACCCGCAGTTCCGAGTCCCGAGCAAGACCCTTGAACATTGAACCAACCTTGAAAGTATCGAACTGTATGGTAGTAGGAAGACTCACTATCGCCATGATTAATCGAACAACTTGAGCCTCTGTCCGATTGCTGATGACCTAGGGAAGCTGTGTATCCAGTCCAAGCGGGAGCGCCCTGATTTCCTCTCAAATAACCTATATCGGTACCTGCTGAATTTTGGAAACCCACCGCATAGTTAAGTTTGCTGGAAGCCGAGAAACGGTTACCGAGGTCTTGACCGTTGGAACATTGAAAACCTAATGCTCCGCCGTTTGAGTTGTTAATAAGGAATAAACTATCTAAATCCGTCCCTGCGGAATTCATAAATCCGCAAGTCATTTAAATGTCTCCTTATTATTTACCCCCCCCCACTGACAGTTATCAATTTTTTGTTCATTATTTGAAAGAATCTTTTTCATACTGTTGTATAAATTGTTATTAAGTTATTGTGTAGGTGAGGGTGCTGTTCAAAATGACAGTATGATCGTTGTATCCGCCAATGATTCCTGGACTTCTTCTTGTCTCTCTTGAACCTTCGGTTAATGTGGCATTTATATTTGATAATTCGTCTAACGCTGTATATCCTTGAGCCGAAGCGTCATATTTAGTAGTGCACAATTTTCCTGACAAAACAAGCCCTTTTCTATGTGCGCTAAAACTTGTTGTTGGAATCTTCATCGAAAACCACTTTCCTTCAACATAAAAGGTATCTTGAACTGGAAGCGCTGAAGAATATCGAGATTCATCAAAATAAGAGAACCCAATAAAATTTGGATTATCCGTATCGTATAGCATGATGCAGGGAATGGTTATTGTCTTAGTAATACTCGATTGATTCCCTCTTAAGTAGCCTATGTCCGTCCCTGCGGAATTTTGAAAACCAACCGCATGTCCCAATGTATTTAAATTGCTATAGCGGTTTCCTAAATCTTGTCCGTTGCTACATTGAAAACCGAGCGCCCCTGCATTGCTATTTTTGACTGCGAAGATTGAATCTAAGTCGGTTCCAGCGCTATTCATAAAACCACAAGTCATCTCTTCTCCAATTCGGTCACACGCCTTTTCAGCTTGTTGATTTCATCGACTGCGATTGCCAATAATGCCGATTCATCAATAGTCAATCGTTTAGTTGTTTCGTCTTCATTAACAATGTCGGGAACTTGTTCTTGAATATCTTGAGCAATAAAGCCAATGTGCTTTGCTTTTCGTTCGTCCGCTTTAAATCGGAAAGTCTTTAATTCAACTTCAGGGAGGGAATACTCAGCTTTTTTAATGTCGGTTTTTAAGCGTCTGTCAGAACTTACTCTGAAGTTTGTGGCATAAACCCAAGATGTGGCTCGTAAATCTCGGTGAGCGATAAAGTCGCCATTTGCATCAAACTTATGCTGAAAAGTAGTTGTGTTGGTTCCTGCCGAATAATTTGCATCGGTAATGTAACTGATGGCTAAAAAAGAACTGTTGTTTGAGCCAGACGAACCAATTTCCCAAGAACCTGTATTACATTTCATGGAAATAACTGGCGAATAATTCGTTCCGTCGGTCGATCTTAAAAATGCATTATCTCTGCCGTTATACCAAGAAGATTGTTTTACTCCTCTAACTATTTGTCCCGTCATTGTCCCGCCAGCTAACGGCAGATATGCATGAGTATGGTCTGAGGCAGAAGCTCCAATATCAGCAGGAGTTAATGTAATATTCCCCGTATCGTCTCTTTGAATGTTGTTTACAGAGATCGGAATGTCAATATTTCCCGTTGAATCAGGCTGTTGATTGTTGACAGTTTTTACCTTTCCCGCTTCTTCAATAAATGTGCTTAAATCAGTATCGCCAATTTTGAAAGCGGGCGCTTTTATAAAATTATTTTCGCCCGTAATCACAATCGAGCCGTTAATGCTCCCACCTTCAGAACCTATTGTTACTTTATTCAGTACGTTCTTAATAGCGGTTTTAATTTCTGTTTTTGTTTTCTTTGGCATTTCTAATTCTTATTATTTTGTGGCAATTTCAAACTGCCTATACTTTGCCTAAACCCATTTATTGAAAATGCTTGTACAATAATCTTGCTCTGAAGATTACCTGTCTAAATCCGAAGACGATAATTTTGAAAAAGTTATTGCCCCGATTGCTAATATCGTGAACTCCCGTTAGTGAGTTGTTTCGAAACTCGGTATTGCAGTCGGGGCAATTCTTTTATAATTCTGCCCCGAAGTTTGAAAAGTCCGTCTTCAACTTATTTGAACTTCATCAGAGAAGGGAATTAAAACCCTTCTCTTTTTCTTATGTCAAAGACCATTGAGTAACTAAGCGGTTATTCTTGCTACTCCAAATTCTTGCATTGCCCCACGCTTCATCAAGATGAAAGTCTGGAAGATCATCTCTACTGCCCTTCAAAACAATTTCTCCGCCCTCACCATTGTATCTGTTAACGACAATTAACTGAGTTTGCGTCTCGCCATTTAAGTACGTGGTGCCGTTAATCGTGAAGTTGGAATTGACTCTACCCGCCCCATTTATCCAAGTTGTTCCGTTTACTGATAAATCTTTTTGAGCGATAGTCGGGCCGTTAAACCAAGCTGTTCCAACAACTGATAAATCATCGGAAATTGAAACTTGTTTAAACGAAACTACCCCCCCCCACTTCAGCTTTCTTTTCGAGTGAGGTTTTGATTAAGTCGATACAGTCTTTTAAAGTCTTTGTCATTTACCAAAAACCACAATGTTTAATTCTCTAGGCGCAATTGCTAATACTTCATTTGTTGTGCAATCAAAACGAAAACCTGTAGGCTGAACATCAAAAACGCCCGTGTTTTCTCCACCCCAGCCACCTGTTTCAACGCTTATTAAAGGTTCGTATTCTGAAGAAGAATAAGGAGTTTCGAAAGAGATTAGAAAGGTTGCTCTGGCTTTTTTGTTATCGTCAGGATTAGGTCTCCAAGCAACAGAGGAAATATTGAAAGAGTCAGTACAAACAATATTTGTGACATTTACTGATTCTCCGCTTCCTGTTGCCGTGATCTTAAAACGACCACGGGCGATTATGCGTCCTCTACTTTCAATTTCGTTTATTTTGTTCTTGTTTTCGTTTATCTTTTCTTTGTTCGTCAACAAATTAGATACTAATTTTGTGCTGATGTCTTTCAAAGTTGTCATTCAATTCTTTCCCATATCGCATAAACTGCGAACGGAGGAAGATTGTTATGAGCTTGAGAACCGCCAGTTGAAGCCGTTTGCAGGTCTTTGTTTGGGTCACCAGCACCACCGCCACCAGTGGTTGAACCTCCTAAACCTTTCCAAGATAGACCATATCCAATTGTGCCGACGTTTAAGTCAACCTGCCAACCACCTTCATGTTCGTAAGACCAATAAATACCTTTGTGGTTGTGTCTCGGCATTTCCTGCACTGTAAGGGTATGACTCTCTTCACCGCCAGTCTGACCGATGGGACGATTCTCGGAAGCTCCGTAAATAAATCTTCCTTCAATCCGCTTCCATTTAGAATACCCCCCCCCGAATAGAATTACATCGGGGTTGCGGTCATCACTAGTGAAGAAAAGTGAGCCTACGGGATGTACCGCAAGCAAAACTTCTCTGATTAGTTCTTTTAAATCTTTTTGTTCTGACATTTAAGCTATTCGTTTCCAGAGATTGGTAAGGTAGTAAGGAGGCATATTGTTGTGTGGTTGAGAACCACCAATTGATTGATAAGGCTGATTATTCGAGGGATTTTCGTAAGCCCAATCTTTTTGAGTTGACTGAAATTTCAAAACCCAAGACCAATCGACTGTTCCGTTTGTTCCCAAATTTCCAGCAGATTCCCATTGAAGTCTGTGGTAGTGACTTGGCATTTCATCGACACTTAAAGTGTGAGAATATTCGCCTCCTCTTGCCCCTACCGTCTGACCCATAGCGGGAGCAGTATCTCTACCGAAGAGAAATGCTCCCTCTATACGTTGCTATACCCCCTCCCCGAATACTTCAGTGGGGTTAGCGTCGTTATCGCTAAAGTAGAAACTACCGACTGGGTGCGCGGCCAATATTGCTTCTTTGACCGATTTTTCGACTGCTTTATTGATTACTTCTTCTAAGTTCGTCATGCTGTTCTGCGCCAAATGAACACTGATCGGAAAGGAGGCATATTGTTGTGCGATTGGCCTCCGCCTACGTATTCAGTTGCGATATTGCAAGTTGCGTTGCTTGCGTTTACCAACGCTTGCTTCCAAGCGTTAGTGGTGTTAGTTACTCCGTTGCTATTAGCCGAGTAGTAATCATCCTTGTACACTCTGTGAGTATGTCTCGGCATATTCTCTATAGTTAAAGTGACGTTCGATTCCCCAGCCAATGTACCAACTGGCATTGTGTCTGTTTCACCATATAGGAACCGACCTCTTACTCTTTCCCATACCCCCCCCCAATTACATCTGCGGGATTGTGAGAACCTTCGGTTAACCAGTAAGAGCCAATAGGATAAAGTTCAAGTTTCGCTTGCTTGACTGCTTTTTCGATTGCTTTGTTTAAGAGTTCTTCTAAATTCATTATGCTGTTCGTTTCCAACAGTAAGTAACTACATAAGGTGGAAGATTGTTATGAGGTTGATTACCGCCACCGCCATCGATAATGCTTTTTAAGTTGTCAGGAACCGTAACGCCGCCACTTGCAACAGCACAGTCAGTGGCCGCCAAAGCATCAAAGTTTGAATCGTTGATCGTGAAGACTGCGCCAGGATTACTAACCATAAAAATATGTTTGGTTATGTAGTGACTGTGTGTTGGTAATTCTGATGCTGTTAGAGTGTGACTTGCTTCACCGCCCGTTTGTCCCTGAGAATAAGTATCACCTGCGGTTAAGATGAACCTATCTTTTATTTGCACCCATGTTCCGCCAAAAAGCTCACTTGGGGGGGGGTAGATACATCAGAAAAGTAATAGCTTCCCACTGGATGGGCTTCTAACTTTGCTTTCTGAATCGCTTTTTCTAATAGTTGTTCTAAATTCATTTATGCTGTTCTTCGCCAAATGTACGCGCTTCGATAAGGTTGTAAGTTGTTGTGAGGCTGATCGTTACCGAAGTTGATATTGAAGGTTCCACCTGAATGTGCTCCCGTCCCACAAACATTTAAATTTGCCACACTGTAATAAGCATTTTGGTTCGTGATACCAACTGAGCAAACTCCTGTACCGTTATAGAGAAAACCGCCTTTTTCTGAACCATGTTGACTCACGCCTCCTGAGATTTTCGGTAATTCATTTTTATTCAGCTTATGTGTTGCTTCTCCGCCCTCACTTCCTACTGGATAAGCCGAGCTTGCTCCGAGCAAAACTCTACCTTCAAGTTTGACCCAAGAACTTACCCCCCCCCAGTCCAAGAATTTCAGCAGGATTTCTATCTTCTTCAGTAATGAAGTAACTACCTACTGGATGTGCTTTTAATACTGCAACCTGACCTGCTTTTTCAATTAACTCTTTGATCGTTGCCATTTAGCTACCTGCTTCTGTTTCAGTACCAGTTTCTTCACCTAAAGCAGATTCAAGACTTGCGTAAGCCTCATCAATCTGAGTCTGGAAGTCGTTCTTAGTCAAGTAAGTAGAAGTTGCTTCTGTCTTCTTCACATAGTTAGCTTCAACATCCGCTTTAAAAGCCTCAAAAGCTGTTTTCAATGCTTGAAATTCGCTTTCATCAGCTTTCGTTTGAAGAACAACCTCGTTAACCTCATCAAACGCTTCTACAATCGCTTCACCGAGTTCGATGATGTCGTTATCAAGACTTTCGAGAATATCGACCCAAACGCCCTTTCTGCGCTGAAAGAGCCGTTGCAAGTCTGATCTGAAACAAAGCATTCCCTCTTTGAGATTGTCTTCGGGGAAAGCAATTCCCGCACTGCACGTAATACTTGCTTCGTCATTGTGCAAAATTAACGGCAACGAGTCTTTTAACGGTGTCGTTAATTGAATTTCTTTATAACCTTGTGCCGCCATTTAGTATCCTGCTGCCGTCCAAGTGAACGTGCCTGTTGTTTTGTTTCCTTCAACGTCGTAGAGCATCACGGTAAAGCCAGTTGTGCTGACATTACTTACAATCGGGCGAATAGCTTCTAAAGCATTTCCGCCTCTCATAGTGACGGTCACTTCAGGAGCAACACTAAATTCTCTTGAGAAGTGAACGGTTGCACCGTAATTCTTATCCGTAACGCTTGTAGAACCTCGGTCATATACGTCATCAACGTCAATAGCCACGTCAATTTGCTCAACCAATGCTCGGTCAGCCGTTGTAGCCTCTAAAGCCAGTCTGAAGAGCGCTTTCTGATACTCGTAGTCACCAGTGATGAATTCTCTAAATGTCGTATATCCGACATGACGACCGCCGTTGCGCATGAACTTATCAAGACTTTCTTTCGTCCAAATCCCTTCTTGAAAGAACAAGTCGGAAATAACACCTCGGGCTACTTCCTTAATCGCATCATAGAAATTGAGTGACTGTGATTTAAATACGCCAATCTCTTTCTCGACCGTTGTCTCTGCAACCGTGTAGTTCTCTGAGTAATTTCTAATCCAAGCGATCTGTCGATCACATTGATCGAGCAGTTGCAATGCCTCAAAGACCATGTGCTCCGCATCTTTTGCCAAATGTTCAGCAAAAAAGATTTTATCTTCGACATTTTTATTGATGTCTTTCTCAGTTTTCATCTCTTCAACGACAAAAAGCTCCTCAAACTCTTTTACCAGAACTAAAAGAGTGTTCAGAGCGTCTTCAAACTCGATTGCTTCGTTGAACGGAACATGAATTTGCGCTGATTTAACTTCTAAGAAAGTCAGCAGTTCTTTGAGATTGCTTTCAATGTCAAAACGAAACGTTTTGCTTACCGCAAGGGCTTCATCTATTGATGCAGTGTAGTTTGTGGGATGATGCCAGAGCCAGTCTCGCTGATCATCCCAAGTCCCTAAGCCCGAATTTTCGCTAATCCATGTTCTGTATCTTGTCGAAGCAGGAGATACAACAATGGTTGTCATTAGCTAGACGGCTGAGACATTGTGAAAGTAAATGTCATCTTAAGGGTATCGTCATCGCCCTTATTGATAACTGGGAACACAACTCGGTCAATCAAAATGCCGTCAGTTTCCGCATTCTGCACACTTGCTTCGGTCAATGCGCCTGTGGCTTCGCCCTTGTTGAATGTCGTCTCAAAAGTAAATGTCTTTGTGCCAGCGGTATGAGCGTATGTGGCTGCTTTTGCCATTAACTGAGTTTGAAGAGCTGTCTGATCAACAGAAACGGCAGTAGTGCTTGTACCTACAGCGATGTAGCTCATAACAGCAGGACGAGCAGAAGCGTTACCAATAGCGTCGGCAATGAAATCGAAACCGACATCAAGAATGGCATTGTGCTTATGAACAACTTCGTAGGAACCGTCTGCTTTGTGAAGTTCGGCCGTGAGAGAGCCTACTAATTTGAAGGTGTCAGATTTAATCATTTTTGTTATTATTCTTTAACTCGAAAAGTCTAGCAAAATTTAACTAATTTGTCAATAGGTTAATTAAGAATTCCCCACTGACAATAGTTTTATTTGACCCTGTGGAAATGCGGGTGTCGTTTTGAACTCAACCTGCTTGCCAAGAATGCCGTAACCAAAGCCGCGAGTGACGTTTGTTTGATAGAACGCAATACAGAAGTAATCATCTGCAAGAAACTCAGTTTCAAAAGAGATGTCTTTACCGTCACTGCAAGCAAGATTCAGCGTCTTTTCTTCCGTGTTGTAGTAAATCTTGTACCAGCCAGTGCCGTCTTGAGTCTGCATTATCAGAATCTCGGCACACTTATTTCGCCCCTGATCTTTTGCCTTAAACCAAAAACTGAATTTAAAGTGCTCTGGCACATCAACTAACTGCCACTTAGCGCTTGTGATCAAATTCATGGTCATTCCAAGAGCATATCGGGCAGGTTCATAATGCGCTTGCGCTGATACCGCTTGCTTACCTGACAATGTGTCGGTTGTATTTTCGAGAGAAATTCCCTCAATGTCTGAAGAGCCTAAACCGTACTCAAGAGCAATCTGCTTATAAGCAACGATACCGTCTTGATCTCCTTCTAAATTCCAAGCTCGCTCTGCGCCAGGAGCTTCAAAGTCGCACGTTAAATCTTCCCAAGTGGTTGTATCTTCACCTGTGCAAGCAATCGTTGTGACTGAAGTCGAGAATGAGTTGTGAGCATAATGCTTCTTGAAGAGATCAACAGGGATGATGTACTCCGAACGCTTTCTATCATCATCCATGACAAGATCGTCACCTCGATCAGACATATACACTCGGTGATTAGAGAAACCTAATCCACGTTCGTGCATTTCAATGATGATGTTCTTGTCTTTGTCATTGGTTACACCGATTTCATACCAGTCAGCAGACTCAGAATAAATTCCGGGCATACAGACTGCTTTAATCCAGAATTTTCTTCTTGTCTGTGCGCCAACCGGAATAGTCGCATGATTGAGTTTTGACTGACAAACAAGCGTAGAAGCCGTCCAGTTAATACCTTCTCGGATTTCATAGAAAGTAATATCTGTTTCGGGGTTACTATCCCACTTCAGCTCAAGACGCTCATTAGAACGTACAACTTGGAAGTTCTCAGGTGTAATCGGAGCATGCAGACCAAGTCGTGTCGTTGTGACGTGCTTAGAGAGACTGCCGTCAGAGTTAATCGCTCGAATATGGTAGTAATAAATGCCCGCTTTATCCTGATAGTGAACAAACGAGTTACCTGCAAAGTTCGTAATAATCGCTTCGCCAGCGTCCCAAGAATCACCAATTCTGATTTCATAACCGAGCGCGCCTTCAACGGGTGTCCAGTCAAGCTGTAAGTAAGTCGAGCGCTTAGTAATCGTGAAGTCTTGAATATCGTCAGGAGACGGTAAAGAATCTTCTGCGTCATAATAGGTCTCTAGCTCAGTAGAAAGTGTACCAAGTACGCCCTTGGCGTAAATCTTGATGTGATAAAGGCCATTCTGTGCGTTAGAGATCGTGTAGTAAGGAGAATTAACTTCTACCGAAGTCCATTCGTCTCCGTTACCGTCTTTATCTTCAGTTCGATACTCGACAACCCAAGAAGCATTGTTCTTACCAGCCGTCCAAGAAAGCTCAAGATTACCTGTTCTAATACCTGTAGCGGACTTAGAGATGGAAACCGAGATATTGAGGTTATTGGGTTTGCCAACATCATACGGGTCAATTTCTGAAGTATTGGGAAGCTGAATTTCCCAACCCTTTTCAATCAGATCATATTTGCCTTTGTTGTAGCTAATACAATCAATGTTGAAGGTGCCCTTATCTTCACCTTGAGCAATGTTCACAACACGTGCAATCTGAGGTACGAGATTTTCTTCTTCGATAATCCAAATTGCATAGTCAACGGGAAGTTCGGGCAAAGGTTCGTCCCAAAAGACTTCGGCTCTTGGTTCGTCATCGGAGATTTTCAGTGTTCTCGTGACGAATGTGTTGTCGGGCATCCGAATAGAGATTTTCGGATTAGCTTCACTCTTTAACTGTGTTACTGCGTCAAGAACCGCCGAGGTTGTTGTGCAAGACTTTAAGCGTCCGCCAAGCCTTCTGCCAGCATGATACGGGTCGTGAATCTTGATGATATCGCCTGGAAGCACTAAAGCGGCATCCAAACCAACAGTAAACGAGATCATGTCGGATTCATACTGTTCGGTGTAGAGAATCCACTTACCAGCACGAATAGCTTGAGCACGAGAAGTACAGCCGAAAAGCGTTAATTCAGACTGTCTAACGCCCCACTTTTCAATAAGCTCTCGATCTTCAACATACTCAACAACCTGCTTGTAGTTTTGATCGGGGTCGTTCCAAGTGATTAAAGCAACCGAGTGATGCTCGTTTCTTGAAGAACCTGCGTAACGAAACTCTCCGTTGACAACATTGGCTTGAGTGAAAAGAACCGACGGCTCAGTGGGCTTATCGCACGTGAAGTTTGCCTGACCCATTGCCCAATAGGTCATACCTCTGAAGACAGAAGTAATGGAGTTGATTAACTCATAGGCTTCAGAACGTTCGGTAACCTGAGTGTTAATTGAGAACCGTTTTTCTTTCTTACCTAAGCCATCATCAACTAATTCATCGCAATAGCGACCGATTTCATAAAGTTTGGCCTTATTGATCTGTTCAGGCTTAATGAATTCGCCCAAGCCCCAACGGGTATTAGTCAGCAAGCCGTAAAGAATCCAAGCGGGGTTGTCGGTGACTTCCATTTTGAAAGTACCGTCCCAAATACCGTTATAAGTGTTGGTCTTCTTGTCATAGTTGCTCGGCACTTGAAGAATCAAACCGTCAACAATGTAAGAACGCGTCGGAATAGACGAAAGATTCTCAGCGGTTGCAGAGATACCGATAATGGCAGAGTTCGGATAATTGAGCTTTGTTTCTGAAATCAGAAACATCGTTGTAAAACTCAACGCCGCCACATAGTCATCATCCGCTTCGGGAGATAACTTAGTCAGTCTGATTAGCCAACGTTCGGGCGCTTTGCCCTTAGAGTCCCGCTGAGGAAGGTTAAACGTGTAGCTTCTTTGATACTGAGAAGAAGTTTTGCCTTCGACTCTTTGAGTGCCGTAATCGACAAAGTCATCGTTATTGATGGCAATTTCAAACTTGAACTCAATAGAGGTCTTTTTTAAGCCATTATCGACTCTGTAGAGATAGGGAATAGAAACGGAGCAACGAACCTTGTCTGCAATTGTCTCAGTAATGGAGCGAACAACGGGATAGCCGTTTTTAACTTCCGCACCGACTTCGATAGGGATAACGGTATTTTCGTATCCCTGCATCATGTCTTGATAAGGCGTGCCTCTAGCTTCTTTTACATAGACGTTATCGTAGTTAAAAGAGCCTGTTTGGTTTTGAAGAGGAACGTCATCAAAATAAATGGACTTTGCGCCGTCAACAAGACCCCCGATCTGACCTTCGGAGATTAAGTCCAAGACCTGAAGAGAAGCAATCGAGAAAAGAGTGTTTTTGTCGTTAGACTGCTTGCTACCTTTACTACCGCCACCAGCGCCAGCTACATAATTTTTCATTGAACGCCTTTTCTGTCTTTAACCACTTCAACAATTCCAGGTTTGCCTGTTGGAGTAACACTTGAGTCGGAAACGTTAATAGAAGAGCTGATAACGGCTGAACCGACCTTGCAACGACCGAAAATCAGAGGAACAGGAACGCCCTGTCGGGTTGTGTTTTGAGCGCCGTTGAAGTAGTAGGAAGTTTGATCATCGTCGCTTTTATTGCTCTTCGTTCGTCCCATAATTGCCGTAACAATGGCGCTTAATAACATACCGCCACCAGCGACAAGCAAACTTGTACCCATGCTCATCATCCAACCGCCAGCAGGTGGAGCAAAGTAACAAAGCACTGCTCCGACAACAATCATTGCGGCGGCCGCAACGTATTGAAAAGCCTTGCCTGCGCCCTCTACCCAAGGAACAAAATGAATTTCCTGCACCTCTTTGTGCATGAGCATTGTTTGTTCATTTAGCGCTTCGATTCTTCCGTTCGCATATTTGCAGATAATCATGCACTTCTCATAGCGTTTGAGATTATCTCGAATCCACTGACCAAACCTCGGAAGATTTGCTTGTATGAGTTGAAGGGCTTCTATTGGCGTATGAATGTCAAGCATCCACTCTCTGCCAAAGTTTCTACCCATTGCTCCCTCAAGATAGATTTTCGTTAACATCTTTGTGTCTCCAATGAGAAAGCGTATGCATCTGCCAATAAGACCCGCCATAAATATCTGTGTTGGAAAGACGACTGTTGATGTGGTGGAGAATCTTGTCGTCTCCAACATAGATAGCAACGTGATCAGCGCCGTTTGTACCCATCTGAATCAAGAAGATGTCGCCTTTCTTCGGCGTACCGTTAATTTTCTGGAAACCAATTTCAGAGGCTTTGCGCTCGAAGTAGCCCTCTTCATTCATCCAAGGGTCTTCGTCCCGTTCCCATTCACCTAAGTCGATGTCGTATTCTTGCTTATAGTAGTCTCTGAGGAGGGTATAGCAGTCAAACGTGCCATAGCAGTAATTTCTTCCGACCAAAGGCTGTATAAAACCAGTAGGTACAAGAACTTCAATGTTCTCGCCAAAATAAATTTCGCCCTTTTCATTCTTATGCACCTCTCCGATAAACCAAGTCATCTCGGTGTTTTCGCATCCTTGTTTGTCTGCGTCGCTCGGTTTTGCGTCGGTATTGCAGTGCGTATGCCATGCTCCGATGATTTCTCCTTTGCAGAGCACTTCAGCGTATTCAGAGGCAGAAATTAAGAAGTTATGCTCAGGTTCACTTGAGATATTTTTGCATTCAACTGGAACGCCTTTCTTACCTCTTTTGTAGATCAAACCGCAAGATTCTTTGGGAAAGTTTCTAATTCCCGCTTCTTTCATCAAATTAAAAAGTTCTTTAGTTACTTTCATTTAGCTTCTCGTTGCTCCAGGAAAACCGCCGAAGGGCAGAATGCACCCTTGACCGCCGTAGGAATACCAACGGACTTCACACGCTTTTAAAGTCTTAGGACACGTATCTTCTTTTGCGTTGGTTGTAAGTTTGTTGTTCTTGTCGTAAAAGGCGCCTTGATAATTACAATTACCGTCTCTGTAACGCCACTGACAAGAGTTTTGAATAATTTGTCTTCTCGGAAGTTTCACGCCTTGAAGGTCATAGGCGCTAGCTAACTCCCACTCAATGAGATACCGAGTTTCAGTAGTCTTTTTATCAACAAACCAAATATCAGAAGGGAATTCTTGTGTTGGGTCTGCTGAATCGTTGCCATTAGGGAAGTTGTCTGCGTCGAGATACCGAGCAAAAGTTCTCTTTCTAACTAGCTTTGCGCCGATTAAGTCATCACATTCTCTAAGTAATGCTGAGAAAATGCCGTTGACGTTAGCAACTCTAAGTTTTGGTTTAGGGAGACTGCCCTGAGTGTTGATATCAAAGCCTTCAGTTTCAATAGGAAGAGCAATGTATTCTTTGCCCTTCCATTTTATGTTTGTGCTAAAGCCTGATGTACCGCAGTGAAATCTAAAAGGTTCTTCGTTTGCTTCGGCGTTCGGCAATGTAAGCTCGTACATCTCGATTAGAGCTGTCGGAGCTAATTTTTGTTGTTCTGTTTGAATCGTCATTCAAATACCTGTTCAAATTTTGCAGACACTTCAAAAACTCCGAAACTTGTTTGTTTGCCTATCCAAGAGCGACAAACAAAGTGAAGAATCTCTCCCTCTGGCGTTTTCCATTCAAAAGTTTCAGAGGCTCCCCGCTCTCTCAAAAACTTCTTGATTGCAGTGTGAGTTTCAAGGTTTGTGGTAAAAGTTACAGACCAATTTCGAGGAGTAGCGTTGATTAGATAACCAACACGAGCTTCGTAACCGTCACCAAATTTGGTGACGTTTACGAAAGGTTGCTCCTCACAAGTTGCCCCAAGATCGGGATTCCAAGTAAATTTCGGATATTCCATTTATGCTCCCGCAAGAAGTCCGCCAGGACGAGACTGTGCGACGATTTCTTGTCTAACAACCATCTTGATTCTGTTGGCAAGTTTTGCCATATCAGAAGAATCTTTGCCCGCTTGAGTTGCATCGGTGGATTGAGATTCTGAAGAGTTGTTGTTTGTGTTACTTACGTTAATAACGATACTTACATTATTTCCCCCAACTGATTCACCAGCTCCCGCACCTCTAAACGAAACGGGAATTGAGCGACCGTCAGGTAAAGGAACAAACGCTTCAGGCATTGAACCTTCGCCAAATACTGCTAATTGAGGAGATGTCGCAATACCGCCACGAGCATATTTGCGAAGATCTACTTCCCCATTAGAAGTGACAATTCCTCCGTTGGCTTTAAACGAAGTGGGTGCGTACCACCCCAAGTTGTTTGCATTTGCTACCTTAATTCCTACGCCGCCAGCACCACCCATAGAGACACCTGTTGCGCCCGCCGAGCCATTTGCAAATGCTGTAGCGGAACTACCAGCACTCCCTGCTATTCCTCCTCCAATGGCGCCAATAACAGTTCCGAGAACGCTTGTGACCGCATTAGCGGAACTATTGGCTGTTAAGGAGGTAATAAATTCAACAATGACATTGGCAGCCGAAGTAAAGGCATTCTTAAGCCATTCAATTGGGTTCCCGCAAAGTTCCATGAAGCCGTCCGCAAGAGAAGAAATTCCGCTCCCCATCCAAGAGAAAACTTCTTTCGTCGAACTCCACAAGGAACCAAAACCTTCAGAGAAAGAAGAAGTAAAACTTCCCCACCAAGATGTCATTGTTTCGTTGGAAGCAAGCTGATCTATTGAAGTATCTTCGCCAGCTAAAGCAGGGTTTTGGGCTTGAATTTGCTCGGAAGTCGGCGGGGTAACTACAGGCGGATTCTTCCCTCTTAACTGCTTTCCAAAAAGTAAACTATAGAAACCATTTTCAAGCATGTTGTAGGCTTGGACGCCAGCTTGATTTATGTTCGCATCCTGTTTCTGAGCTTCAACATCATCGCCCAAGAAACTAGCAATGCCTTTATTTACGGTTCCGCTAATGACAGACAATAACGGAGCAAATGTACCTTGAAGAATCTGTCTTCTAATAAGTCTCAGCAAGTTATACGCATAATCACGCCAAGAATCGAGATTGCCGTCAAGCATCTGTTCAGTCATGTCGACGAAACCGTTCATCATCTCAGACTGAAGATCGTTCAATGCTTTAGAAAGATCAGTCCATTGAACAACTAACTGCTGACCCGCCGTAGCGTTATCTCGAATCCACTTGAGATCAAGCTCAGACATCTTTTTATTGTGTTCTTGTTGAGCTTGTTCTATGGATTTATTGATTGCCTTAATTTCATCGGCATTTTTAAGAGTTGCTTTCTGTTTCTCTAAGTTAGCAATCTTAAAATTAAAATTATCGTTCTGTTGTTTTCTTTCGGCTTGATATTTTGTCCAACTTGCATTGGTCGAATTCATGCCGTAAGCCAATCTTTCAGCTTCGAGAGCTTTGATCTCTTTCATGTCCGAAGCTGTGCTGGACTTTAACTCAGCATGAGCGACAATCGCTTTCGCATGATTGGCATTCTCTTCCATCAACTTATAAACAGGAGAATTCTTGTCAAGCTGACTAAGAAGTTTGGCCGCTTCTCGATTCAAGGATGAAATAGCCGTCGGGAGTTTTTCAACACCACCATTCGCAACCAATTCAGAGGCGGCGTCTAAATCTTCCTCAGCTTTTGCTGTACTTTGAGCAAATTTAGAAGCGGCGTTTTCTGCTAACTTAAACTGCTCTGCCAGATATTTCATCTGAGCAAGCTCACTAAGCGTCTTTTTGGTATCAGGGTCTTTTACATTCCAGTTGACATTTTCAGCAGTTAAGCCCTTCTTCTTATCAATAAGATAGGGAGAATCTTGTGGGTTCTTGTTGCTTAAAGAAAGACCGCCGTTAAGAAGTTTCTGCAAGACAAAAGCTCGGGCATATTCCATACCCTTCTTACCTTGTCCCGCAAGAAGAGACAGAGTGTTTGCTTTACCTTCGTCAATCTGCGCTTGCAGAGTGTTTAAGAACTTAACGTTCTGAGGAACGTAATAAGTCGGAGTTGTGCCAAGAGACGGTTTCCCTTCTTTTGCCTTTTTCGCTTGAAACTCGGGGTCGTTTTTGAACCCTTGCTGACCATTCTTAAGAGTGTCAAGATGCTTGTTATCAGGTAATGTAAGGCCTAGAGTTGATTTAATAAAAGAACCCTTCCCGTCTTTTACAAAGCCTGTAAGCACGTCCTGCGCAAACGCAGCCTGACCATATTTTTGCGCCATTAGGCTGCTTTGCCCCTGAACTTTAAGCTGTTCGGGAATGAGACTAGCTAAGATGTCGGAGAACTTTAGAAGAGCATCATTGTTGTCTTTGATTTGAGGAAGCAACTTTTCTAATGCTTCTTGTTCTTCTTTATATGCGCTGGCAATTAACGCATCTACTCTAGCAAGCTCCTCACGCTGTTTCTTCTTATCTTCTTCTTTTTCGGGAGTTTGAGAGGCAACCCAACCACGATAATCAAGAATATTGTCGTAATGATAAGTTTTCTTGTCATCTTTGGTATTAAAGTATGTGGAATCAATCCCCATACTCTTAATTTTTGCTACAGCCTCTTTGTTCTTCTTAACGTAATCGTCAAAGATCGGGTCGAACTTAGCATTTAATGCTTTTTGATCATTCGCTTTAGCTTGAGCTTCTTCGGCACTTCTAGTCAGTCCTTCAAGTTTTTCTGTCAGTGAAACAATCTCGTCTTCAAACTTTTTATAAATATCAGAAGAACTTGGGTTGATAAGAGCCATACCGACATCAGCAACAAAACCTGAAGTCTCTTTGTTTCTTCCTAAACGATTCAAAGCCTCTTTGAGCTTAATTGCCTTCTCAGTTTCAGGGTCTTCGGTGAAAGCAGATTTGAGGTCTTCGGGAGAGTTCTTATACGCTTGTCTAACTGCTTCTAGGTCATTGATTCTTGTCTGAATCGCATCTCTATTTGTTTGCGCTCCTTTAACAGGAGAATCAATAAACTTATCTTCTTCAGTTGAAAGAATCTTGACTTCGATAAGTTTCTTCTTGATTCTCTCAACCCAATCATCAATAATGTCACCGATCTTCTTGGTCTGACCGTCAACGACAATTTCAATATCAGCAAACCAATCATAAACAATCTTAGCGAGATCAATGCCAAGCATTACCATTCCTGCCATCGGAATAATTCTCAAAAATGCTCCACCAATCTTGCCTACAAACTTCGTAACACTTAAATACAATCCTGAAAGTTTGGTATTTGTTTTAGACACAAAATTGCTTAATGCATTACCTTCCTTAGCCAAAGGCTGTGAATAAAGTCCGTCAATTTTTGAATAAGCGGGAAGCTGTTTGCCGTAAGTAGTGCCTAACTCAGTACCATCTTTGGCAAACAATTTGAATTGTCCAAAAGCCTTTAATTCTTGAAGTTCTTTATAGCTTGCCACTGCACTGTTAAGACGCTTGAATCCCATTGTTGCTAAAGCAAATGCGGGAGCAAGGGAGGTAACGGTAATAAGAAGTCCGTTCATTCTTGTAAGCAACGGATTTTCTTCGTTGAATTCTGCAACCGTCTTAATAAAAGCCGCCACCGAACGTGTAATGTCTGCAAAATCAGCAACTAACGGCTTTGCGGATTCCCCCAAGCGTTCCATCGAGGCGGAAAATTCTTGTACTGCAACATTCCAGTTACCCTTACTGTACTGCTCAACGAACCACTCCATTGGGTTCTTCATCTTTTTTGCGGACTCGATGGTATAACCCGAACGCTTTAAGAAGAACGGGTTCATAAAGGTTGCCATAGCCGTTGTGGTACGGTGCTGAAAACCCATCTGAGCAATCAAGGATGTGATTGCTTTCTGTTCGTCTAAGACATTAACGTTCTTAAGTCGCTTATTAACGGTATCAATTTGATCGTCGCGATAGAATCTGCGCGCTTTCTTTTCATCAAAATTGCCGTTCTTATCAAGATACGTGCCACGCAAGAATGCCCCGCGCATAGCGCCCATCGTCTTAACAGGGTCATCCCACATACCCTGTTTATCTTGGAAACCAGCTTTAGCAATCTCTTTATCAGAGGCATTAAGAATTTGCATCGTTTGCTGTGCAATATTCTTAAATTGACTCATTGCTTGAATAAAGGTGATTCCTCCTGAAGTTTCATCAGGATTACCTTCGGTATCAAGAAGACGAACCATCTTGCCGTCTGGCGTGATGTTGAAAAGCTCCGCCATCATTTTCTTGGCGTTGATAGATGTCGGCTTACCAGAGGCGGTTAATTGCAACATCTTAATCAAGTTACCGACCGTGGAGATACCTGCGCCAGCTCCGCCGCCACCACCATGACCAGCGACCTTGATCTGTTCAGCGAAAGCGACAAGATTCAGCAGACCTTCATCAGACATCAAAGGAGCGCCTGGGCCAAGGTTTCTCAGAATCGTTTCGAAGTCTTTAACAGTGACCTTACCGCCCGTGACGTTTTCAACCTGCCAAAGGGTTTTGAAGGTCTTCAGCATTGCTTCAGGGTCAAGAGTTTGCTGTCGAGCTTCAACCACGCCGAAGTAGTTTTTAATGACATTAGAGATCGTATCGTCGGTATAACCCAACAACTTACTGCCCTGTGCATACTTAACGGCTTCTGGAAGAACCGTCTTGAGGGTATCAGGGTCAAAGTGACCCATAGAGGTCATACCAGCAAGCGTTGCGTCCAGAGCTTCAGAACGAGAAAGCAAGGAACTTGCTTTCATCAGTTTGTCTGCGATTAGATCAAATTGACCTCTATCTTTTTCATTGAGATTCCAAGTATCGACCTGAGATTCAATTTTCTGAAGTTTTGCAACACTATCAAATGTTCCTCGGACGAGTCTATCTCCGAGAAAAGCTCCACCGCCAAACATTAAAACGTCACTAAGTCCGCCTCTAATGTCCTGCTGAAGGTAATGACGACGACGCTCAGTCTTTTCTATTTGTCTTTCAACTAAGCGATTTTGTCTTTCAAGCGTTTTAAGACGATTTCGTTCCGCACGTTCAGTTCTCTGTGCTTCGGCTGTTTGTTGCTTTTGAAGTTTTACTGCTTCTTTTTTGTTGCGAATAAGTAAGGCAGACTGAAGGGCGTCATGCTCTCTTAACCGATCATTGTCAACATCGTTTTTAACAAAAGAGATTTCTTTTGTAGCAGGGTCTCTTACTATTTTAAATCTTTTAACGTTTCTTAAAGCAGACTGATAAGCGTCACCGTTGTAATAGCGGTCAATATAAGCCGTTCTTTCAAGAAGCTCTCTCTTTTTAGCATTTAAACTGGCTAAATAGTTTTGATAATCAGCCCTGTTCGCATATTTAGGAGTTACCTTTTGAATCTTGGCAATGGCTTGCTCGTCTTTAGCGATTTCTTTAAGAAGGTTTTTCCGAGCACGGATTTGAGCATTAACCGCATTAAAGACTTTTAATTGACTTTCTTGGTTTTTTAATTGCTTATTAAATTCATTTGTCAAACCAGACAAAGAAGCAACTGCTTTTGCTATAGACCCTGTAAAGTTTGTTTTCCCGCCAGAGAACTTACCAAATAAACTTTCAAAAACTTGAAGCGAACCGTCTAAATTTTGAAGTCGTTTTATCTGTTTTCCCGCTCCGCCTTTTAGATACGGATTGGTCGTTCTACCGTGAAGTTGGGACGCAAGCGAATTGGCATTAGTTGTCTTAATTGCTTGATCTCTAACCTTTGCTATTTCCTCAGCAATCTTTCCGATAGAAGAAGCCGCTTTCTCAGAGCCTTTTTGAAAACTAGACGCCAGAGCATCAGCCGCTTCTTGTCCTTTCTTTTGAACATCCTGCAACTTCTTCTCTAATTGATTGGTCTTTTTCTTAGACTCGTCAATTTGCTTTTGATATCTCTGCGCATCTAAGTTTAAAGATACGGACAGTGAGCTGATAATATCTGACATCTTTCGCCTTATTTTTTATTCTTATTGTTTTGTCTGCGAATCGTGTTTTTCAGTTCGTTAAACTGAGAGCGATTTAATCTTTCGCTCATTGGGTCAAATTTAATCTTCTGCGTTTCGCCAATCTGCATTTCAAGACTTTCACGCAACTTCTTGACCCCTTCTCCTCCCGCCATTCCAGTAGCTACAGCCACGTGCTGAACGCTGAGGGTTCTGACATCAAACGACGCTTGTATGCGGTCGATATTTGAACTTAACGTCCAAAAAAAACGAATCGGTACAGAAAGTAACTCTCTATAGCCGATTCCATAAAAGTGCATAACCCGACAAAAGAAGTATCCAAAGTCGATACTTTCAATTGTCGGTGGTGTTACTTTCCCTCTGCTGTCGCCTCTTCAGTAGTCTCGGCAGATTCTTTTGCTTTTACTGCCCCCTCTAACTCTTCGTCAGGGATGTCGTTGCGGATAAACCTAACAATCGTACCGAGCTGTTCAATCGTTGCCCCCATCAACACTTCTTCTGGTAGATCAGGAATGAATTTGCTAATCAAAGTCGTCATGGCTTTGATCTGATCTTGAAGTGTTTCAACGTTTGCGTTTTGCTTTTCAAATTCTGCAATTTCCAAGAACAACTTAACAGTTGTTTCGGAAACTTTGTAAGTCTTGCCGTTCAGCGTAATAGAACGGTTTTCAAGGGGAGCAATGGTGTCAATGTTTAAGAGTTTTGTCATTGTTTTGTGAAAAGGTAGGTTGTTAAAAAAATGTGCAGATTGCCCTTTTCTTTCTTCTTATCGCAACCTGCACAATAAAATTTAAGCAGTTGCAGTGATGTCACCCATAGCGAAGAGTCTTCCTCTATCGTCTGTGTAACCTTTGAACTTCACTGGATAAATCTTTTCTTCATCATGCTTGTAGCTGAATTCGACTGAGCCTGAAGTTGCGCACTTATACAGCACAAAATCATCTTCTCTTTCCCAACTTTCATTAGTTACAGGATGAAGAACAAGTTCTTGAGCGATGTCGATTAAAGAAGTTCCGATAGAAGTGGGAACCTCGATTCTGCGTTTGGTCGCGTCTTCTTTATCTGTGACAAGATATGCGCCAGGCATGATTGAAATGGCATTTTCGAGCGTCGTTTCTGCAAGCGGAACCGTTACTTCAACTCTGCGGGAAGTAATAATATCGTTTACAGGAGCATCGCCGTACTGATCAACGTTTACTTCGTGAGTGTCTGTAGTAATGGAAACGTCAACACCACCTTTGGTGTATCCGAGGTCAACGCCACCGAAAGAAACTCGGCAAACGCCTAATTTGATGTTTTTTGTATCGTAAACGCCAGCCATTTATTGTTGTTCTTTTGTACTGACTAATAGTAAGTAATTAACTACTTATATTAGCATCTTTTTAAAATAAAATCAATTACTTTCTGCGTCGGATGAAGTCTTTGATTCTCTTCTTTAGGGCTTGTTTGAGATTTCCGACGATGTTACCTTCGGCCATAGCCCAGTCCCAAGCGCGAGCCATGAACATACCGCCAGCTTCAATGCCATTGTTGGAATCTTGCTTTTTTAACGTTCCTTTGCCTTTGTCCCAATCGGCTTTGGGAGCGGGTGGCAGTCTTTCATTAACTTCAACAGCGTAATCTCCGACGCGCATATTGTCGTCCGCCATAGCATTCGCATCGACACCGATAATGAAAGTGTTTGATTCGAACTGCCCCCGCTCGTTTCTGAGCTGTCCAGTCCCGCCCTCTCGGTTGAAGGATTCAATTATGATGGCATTTTCCAAGTAACCTTCATCAAGCGGAGCCATATCTCTAGCCATACGGCGGATTCTTTGGGCTTCGTTATAAAGATGAACCTTGCCAGCTTGGGGAACTCTTTGTTTGAGCTTTTCTAACTGCAAATACAAAGACCCCCATTCATCTTTGTTCACCTCTTTCAAGGTGATCTTTTTGGGGGTCTTCGCCATGTTTGTTGAAGTTAAGCGTTAGTTACGCCAGAAGTGTCGATGACGTAGTAAGTCATAGCGCCTTCGTCTGCACCGCCCTTAGTCCACTGCAACTTGATAACAGAGTCAGCCATGCCGTTTTGAGTATGGTCAACATACATAGCAAAACCGCTTTCTGTATCTTTTACGTTTTCTTCAAGCGGATTAACTGCGCCCAAAACGCCGTCAGCGCCCTTGGCATACTTAAAGCCGTCAACACCTGTCGGAGCAACAATTGCAAAGCCAACCCAATGGCCCATCTTACCCTGACCATTTTGGTGATTGACAACATCTGTTGCGCTGATGGAAACCTTGACCTGATTGCCGCCATTGCTCTTAGCGACTACCGAATAGCCAGTGCAGATAGCATTATCTGCAACGGTATTAGAGGCGTCATGCAGAATACCTGTATAAACGCCCGTCACGGGAGTGTCGTAAGTGGCGGCAGAATCAAAATTTCCTTTGTCTCCCTCATCGGGTTTGGGAGCTTCTCCGCTTGCCATAGCGGTAATGTCACCTAAAGCAAAGAGCTTGCCGTCTTCATCAGGATAGCCCTTGAAGGTGCAGGAGAAGACTCTTTCTTCATCAACGTTATAGGAGTAATCCATCTGACCCGGAGTGGCAGAGCGGAAGAGAATGAAATCGTCTTCACGATTATCTTCAGCATTTGCAATCGGATGCAAACGAAGTCTCTGAGCAAAGTCCAGTAAGGACAGACCGCAACCAGTCGGAACTTCAACATAACGCTTCGTTGTGTCTTCCGCGTCTGTAAGAAGTTTTGCGCCAGGCATAATCTTGACAGCGTTTTCAAGAGTTGTTTCGGCTAAAGGAACAGTCACTTCAGCGGTACGAGCAGTGATGTACTCGTTAATTGGAGTATTACCGAGCTGGTCAACGGTAACTTCATGTGTTTCTGTTGCAATAGAAACGTCAACACCGCCCTTGGTATAGCCAAGGTCTTCTTCTTTGTCACCGAAATAAACACGGCATACGCCAAGTTTTACATTTTTTGTATTACTTGCCATTTTTCTTTCTTGTTTTTGTTGTTGAAATTGAAGGTGGTTCTACCTGTTCAGGCGGAAGTTCGTCATAGATAATTCGCATGTTTACTGAGAACTCACGCAAATTACCGTTCGACAGAGGAAAAATCATTGGTGTGGTAATCGGTCTGCAAATGCGGACGTTCATACTGCCAACAACCTCCGACTGCTCTATGTAAAGCGCATCAGTAGCCTTTTGAAGCATCTCTTGTCCAATGCCGTGATTCGCCGCTCTTGCGATCAATCGAAAAGTCGCTTTCATAAATCCTGGAAGCTCATAGTCGATTGTGTCGCCAGAAATTGATGAACGAAGTACGATTCCCGTCGAACTTTCTGAGGGTAAGGTGTCAACGAAAATATCTTTTGCGCATTTTCCGCAACCCTTCTCTTCAAGTCGCTTTGCTAATGCCAAAAAATCAATCATTCGTCGCTCGCTTCGTTCCAAATTTTGCACGTAGCTTCTGTATGATCGTGATCTCCTCGGATACTAAATCTCGGATGAAGACCAATGATCTTTAATCTCAGACCTCTGAATTCAATCAGGTCATCGATTTCAGCCTGTGTATTCTTTTCTAAAATCAGCCAATAATCGGCTGTAATCTCTTGTGCGTTACCTCGTGAAGCAGAAGAGTCCGCACGCACTGAAGACTTTGTGGAGTTCTTCTTAGACTTCAAAATGGCGCAGTTTTCGTTGATTCTTCGATCAACGTGCTTTTGTCCGTAGATATCCATAGCGCTCATTTTTACGATGACGCACCGTTGATTAGGGACAAAAAGCGTCATTTTCCTGCTCCCGAAATCCAGTTATTTGAACCGACGTGGAAGAACTTCTTTCTGCGTTCGTTGTTTCGATCTGCTAAGTCGTTACGCTTAATCGCTTCGGTATTAAACGCAAGCATTATCGGGTCTTCAAACGTAACGCCGAATTCAGTTGCATCAGGGTTTTCTTCGACAATCATGTCGATAAACGTTTGATAGGCAAAATCTCTGTGATCGGCATAGAAAGCCTTACAAGCATCAAGTTTTGAACCGTTAGCGCTTCTAATCGTCCATCTGATCTCTGTTGATTTCTGCTGTGCAAGAAGTCCGAAACCGCCATGAGCTTCAAAGAGGTGATAAACCTCAAGACTTCCGAACTTAATAGCGCTTAAAAAGGTTGCTTTATTCGCTTCAAAGAACCTATTTTCACGCACATACAGAGCTTGTAAGAATTTTGCATTCTCGAAGGGATATAACATATCACCTTCGCTCAACAGATCAATAGCGATCTGTTTATGTCGTTCAAATTCGATTTCCGCTTTCTTAATGACACTCGGTGTAATCGGCATATTAGAACCACGAATACCGAAGATGATTGCTTCTAACGCTTTCAAAAACTGTTCGTAGATGTTCGTCTGTCTTTGAGCGTAAAGGTCTGCGTCTTTAGGAAAATAGACACCAAGAATTTTAGTCATTAACTTCTACCAATCTTTTTACCGCTTGCTAAATATCTGGACAGATAACTCATAGCTTTAGAAGAAACAGCCATTTGAGCGGGAATAATGCTTGAGAACATCTGCTTAACTTCACCGATGGTTTCAAGAATCAAGCCCTGTCGCCGTCTTTCTGCAATAGAGTCAACTTCCAATACATCATTGGCTTCTGCAAGCTGTGCCTGCATCAAAGCGGTTCTAAATTTTGTCGGAAGAGCTTCAAAGTCTTCTACAGACAAGTCTTCCAGCTTCACTGAGCCGCCATAAACTCCAAAAATCTCTCCGACTTGAACGCATCTTGGCTTACCAGCGGCTTGAACAACATAATCTTGTTTTGTCATATCAAGCTGAACCTGACCGAAGTCAAAAGCTAATCTGCAAATTCTCTGTTTCGCTTCGAGTAATGCAGAGATTCTTTGAGACTGAGACATGGATTCCCAGTTGTTAAGTTTCGGCATATCCATAGCCATTTTTTGGGCTTGTCGATATGTCATAAAAGAATTGACTCCGACAGTCAGCGGGTCTGCGATAGTCAATCCATAAGCGTATTCAAGAGAAAAAACCGCACCTGATCGAGTCTTTGCCTTCAAGCAAATAATGCGAATATCTCTCGAAGTTTCTTCTTTTAAAGTGTTGACTTCTTCAGAAGTTTGAACGATTACCTCTGAGATAGTCTCTTCTTCAACAGGTTCCGAAGGTTCTTCTTGTTCAGGTTCGTCTGTCAAAGCCTCTTCAGGCGTTTCAGGGGTTTCAGGCTCTGTGGGTTCTTCCGTTTCTTCAGGATAGTCTTCGCCGTTCGGGACATAGACCGTCGGCTTAACTAATTCGTTGTTTTCAGAATCAATCACACGATAAGTAACCGCGACAACATCGGCAATAGGGTTGCCAGCGTCATCGTTTAGTGCGATGTTTGATTCAACGACATTTCCTGAAATAAAAACGTTCATTCTTCTTTGCCCGCAATGGCGTAAATGCGTTCGATAAGTCTGCGAATAGAGGTATCTCTGATACCCAACGGTGTAGCCACATCTCGAAGTCCGTTAATACCCTTTTCATCCGCAATTTTTTCTAATTCATCTCGGGTGTAGCGAATGATGATCTCGGGAACTTCTTCTGCGGGAGGCAAGACTTCAACGATTGTCTTGCTTACAGCATCTTTAGGCTTTTCTTCGTGATGAATGAATTCGGGATGATCGGAGTCGTTTCCCGCAACAACTTCAGTTTTCACAAAAACGTCGCGCGTAACGCGTCCAATAGGAGCAGAAATCTGAGTGTTGTCAACGATTCTTGAAACTTCAGAGCCGTCTTCCCAAACACAAGCCATGACTACAGAGATACGAATTGCTTCGTTGTGTTTCACGTCACGATCAGAGATTCCGTTCGTAAAGTGAATTGTTTGCAGATAGCCCGTGTAATTACACAAGCCGTCTTGTTTAATCTTAAGTTTCATGGAGATTATTCAAATAAGGGCGGGAAGTTTCCCGCCCGTGTCTTGATTTAACTCAAAAGGTGAGTTGGGGCTTAGTTACCGCCGCCTGTACCACCCTGAGTACCACCAGAACCGCCAGTTGTCGGTTTGGCGCCGATCTGAACGTTCTTCAAGCAAGCCAGAGACTTGGTGGACTTCAGAGCAAGACCGCAGTACCACTTCAAGCGTGTACGGATGGCATCCTTATTCTGAACAGTACCGATGTTTTCAACAACGATACCAGCGTTTTCGCCGCCATAAAGACCATGCAGACCGTCGAGTTCATTGGCGCGGAGAGCAAAAATCTGGCAAGTGCCGTCATCCGCCATCGGAATGAATTCATTCATCAGAATCGGCATACCCTGATGAACAAGCATATGGTGACCGAAAGCAGGAAGCATCTGCATAACAGCGTCAGTACCAGAGGTGGCACGGAGAATCTGACGATACGCACGAATTGTCGGACGGTTCATAACGAGAACGTCTGCACCGTTCGGGACTTTGTCGAGCAGTTCGTCAAGCATTGCAAAGTTCAATGCGGAGGCCTTTCCATCAATGGTCTGATCGGACGTAACGAGCTTGGCGATACCGTCAAACTGTTTTGCGTTAGTGGTGGAATTACCCTGAATCAGAACTTTTGAGAATTCACGGCCCATTCCCTTGGCTTTCTTAGCAATCTGAATTGCAAGCTGATTGTTGTGATCAGACATAGTAGCCTGAAGGAATTTATCAACGTCAACGTCGCCAATCAGAATACGAAGTTTGGCAACGACTTCGGTGAAGGTGGAAGCAGATTCCGTAACCGTGTCGTTCGGGTCAAGCCAAGATGCACCAGCAAGAGTGTTTTCGCGGTTGTAAACGTAAGCCTTAGAGTTTACTTTTACGAAGGGAAGAATGGAGAAAAGATCATCACGATCAATAATTTCAGTAATGATGCCGGAGATAAGTGTGTTGTTAGAAAGTCTCTCGGCTTCTGCGCGAAGTAAAGGCATTTTTTATTATTTTCCTTAAAGACTTTTTGTCTTCGTGCCTAGGTCGCTTTAGGATTTGCGAGACAATGAAAGTTTGTTGTTGTTTTTATGCTTTCAGATTGTCTAACTCTTTGAAATTGATCGACAATCTTTGTCTGAGTAGAGCCAAGAGACCGAACGGCTCTTGGCGTATTTTTGCATCACTATACCACAAATTTGACATTTTGTCAAGTGGTATTTAAACTAGAAAGTTTTTATTTTAAATTTGAAAGACCCTTGGCAATCTGCTCAATTGTCGTCAGACCCTTCGTCGTTTCCTGAACAGATTTAGTCTTGGAAGAAGAACCAGCTCCGCTCTTGATCTTGGATTTCAGCAAGAAATCTGCATCGGGGTCAGCAGAGATAATCTTTTCCATTGCAGAATCGAACGGAAGATTGTTGCCGTACTGATCAACAAAAGGAGCACGGTCTTTCTGACCACGCGGTTTGTCAAAACCAACGACCTGACCATCAACCAAATCAAAATAATCGTCATAAATGACGCGAGCTTTGTTTGGCGTCAAAGTCAACTGTTCGTTGATGTACTGAGAATTTGCGAACTTTGCGCCGATGGTCAGTTCGATAATGCGTTTTTCGCTTTCAACATTCTTGGCCTTTTCGGCTTCAAGCTGTTTCTGAATCTCAGTCATTGCTTTGACGTGATCGTCGCTCATTTGTTTTTTGAGCTTTTCCCACTCACCTTTGGCTTCAAGCTCTTTCTTCTGCTTGTCTTCTTCGGCTTTCAGCATGGCAGAAAGTTTCTCAATACCACCGAGGTTTTCAACTTCTTCAAGTTTCTTTTTGAATTCGGCAATCTGAGCCTGAGCAGTCTTCAGCTCTTCTTTCTTTTTCATGATGTCTTTGAGCAGTTTGTGATCTGCTTCAGACATTCCGTGCTCACCTTCCTTCTTGTTCTGAGCGTCATCAGGTTTGGGGTCTTCTTTAGACTGTTCGGCCTGTTTGTTGTTGTCGTTATCTTCGGCTTTCTGATTTTCGGAAGAAGTGCCGTCACTGCCAGCAAAAATTTTGAATTTGGTTGTCATTGTTTTCCTTGTCAATTCTCTTTGACTTATTGTTATTTAGTATCTTTGGTAACTTGTCCCTGTCGTCTGTTCGCAACTGGACGCTTGTTATCGGAATTTGAACCGTCTGCACCCTTTGTTGCGTCGCCCTTACCGCTTTGTGTTTTGTAGAGTGTGTGGGTTGGGTCTCGCAAATTGTTAGATGCGGTTCTCATAGTTGTCGGATTAGCCATCATCTCTTCAATAGAGATCGGCCACTTCTTCAACTCTTTTTCGATCTCTTCACGAACGCTCTTCTTTAACATTGGGAAGAGTTTGTCCATAAGAGCACGCATCTGTTCGCGTCTTAAGGCGTCAGGAGCGTCAATCAGCATTAAACGAGAGGCAATATCGAACTCGTCATACAAACCACGAGTATCAAAATTGTCGGGATAAAGCACGTATCTCTTGTGCTCGTTCTTTTCCTCGTCAATCTTCTCTCCGCACCAAAGAGCCACGATTTTGACAATCTTGTTTTCGATTACTTCAAGACTGTCCGCCTTTGCTGTAAGCAAGGCGTTAACACGCTCAAAGTCGTATGCTTTCGCAACGCCAGAGCTGTTATCTTTACTTACCGCATTGTCCTTGTTGGTTCTTTCACTTGAAAGACCGACCGTGTGATAAATCTCAGAAACAATGCGGTTTACGACCTCAAGAATCAATTGAGCTTGCTTGGGGTCAGGTGAAATGTATTCAGGAGCACGCGAAGAACCGTCTGTCACATAAGTGAAGATTCTTTTTGTACCCATCTCAATCAACTTGTCTTGAACATCGCTGTCTGCGCCAGAAGCCGATGTCGGCATAATCAACTGAGAAAATGTCTGATCTTGAATAATTGCATCAAGGTTAGAGAGGTAGTTTGCGGTTGCTCTATCCAAGAACGCAATATCATTGAGCATACTCGGAGAGCCATATTCTTCGTCAGAAAGAAGATGATCGGCAAGAACAACGGGCACAATACCCAAACCATGTTCACCTTGATCAATTAGTTCATAAATCTTGCGGGAGTCGTTATATGCAATAACGAACCAATCGTTTGTCGTCCAGAGACGATACTGAACACGTTCTTTACCGCTGGAAGTAAAAGGGTCATCATCATCCCGCACAACTTCTTGAATCAAAATCCAAGAAAGTTCTCCGTTCACATCAAACGAATAATCGAGCATCTGCTGAGGCGTAACGATGTAAGCGTAAGGATGAACCTTCAAAGACTTTTCGTCGGCTTTGGATAGAACACCGCTAGAGACTCTTTCGTTATCAATCACAATGCCGATACGACCGTAAATAGAGGTATTTTTGGCAATTTGTTTTGCTAAATCTTGGATGTCAGAGCCAAACTTAGTTGCTTTCTTCCAGAAGTGCTTTACGCCCTCGGGAGCGTCTTCGGAGCGCTCAACATTTTGTTTGAAAAGATATTTAGTAACAAGATCAACAACTTCGCGGGAATGATTGAATCGATAGGCACGCTCCCGTCGATCTTCAAAGTCTTTTTGACCTTCTTTGATGTACTTGAAAATGTTATCTTCAAACCACTTTCTACCGCCGTGATAAGTAGATTCAAAAAAGTCCCAACTAGTCACCATTTCATCATACAAAGGATGACGACGGGAAATCAGATTCTTAAAGGGGTTGGCTGTAGAGCTTGAATCAATTTGCGGGTCAATGTAAGTAACACTGCCTGCTTTTTCAAAATTTTTCGTCATTTATTCTTCTTATTATCGTGAGTAACCTGCAACATTGAGTTTTCTGATCGGATATTCAATCTCAATCGCATATCCGAGTGCATCAGCAGAGTGTTCTATATTTGCCGACTTATCGACTTCTCTTGAACCTTCGATATAAAGCGTCTGCTCAAGAGCGTTAATTAAATGAGTACAGGAGGGGTCAACAAACAATCTGATTTTTCCTTCAGCACTCATAAGCATTCTGTTGACTGAGTTAACACGGTCTGCAATCGCTGGATGCTGTCTGCGGTACTTGATACGGCTAAATCCGTGTTCTCTTAAAATATCAATATCGGTTTCACCGCGTGCGTGCTGTCTTGCCCCGCCAGCAGGGTCGGGATAAAGCGTGATTCTATCTTGCCAACGGTAATACTTCTGCTCAATAGCACACGCCATTTCTTCAGTATTGGAAGCTATCTTTACAATCTCACCAACCGCCCAAAGTTCACCATTAGCTTGAGGCTGTAGTATGACCGAAGACATTGGGTCAATATTGAAGTCCATACCAATCCAAACAGGAAGTTTTGGGTTGAAGGGACAACTCTTGATATGTACGGCTCGTGAAAATGGGTAATACACACGACCAGCCATAGATTCAAAACTTGCCAAAAATTCTTGCCTAAACGACTTTTCGTCCATATCTTTTTTAGCCGCCTCTAACTCAGCTAAAGGAATGAACGGAGAAGTCAGAGTCGGGAATTGCCAAGACTTCCAGTCTTTAGCACCTCCAGGCTGACCTAATTTGTAGGCTTTATAAAGAACGTTATAACTTTTCGGAGTTCCAATAAATAAGCACCAACCCTTCTTATCAGCCAATGTAGGACGAAGAACCTGAGTCCACGTTTCTTCCCGCATATCCTGATATTCATCGAGAATCAGACCGTGCAAACCAACACCGCGAAGTGAGTCAGGTTTATCGGCGCCCTTTAATTCGATTCTCGAACCATTGACCAACTCCACCATCATATTGGTTTCATTCATTCTTGAAATCCAATCTTTTGGCAAAGCGTCAAGAAGGTCGCCCCACATAATCTGTTTAGCCATTCGATACGTGGGGGCTACATACCAAATTTTTTGATTGGGCTTGGTCGCATGGGCAATCATTTCCATACGAGAAAGATACGACTTGCCCCAACGTCTTCCCGCAACCACAACTCTAAAACGATGGGTGTCTTGATAAACCTCCATCTGTTTCGGATGAAGCGAAAGACTTATTCTTCGTTTTTCCTTACCCATCAGAAAATGCCTTTGAACGGGTAAGTTATCGTCTCAACAAATTCGCCAAAAAGCGAACTTTCCTTCCTAACAGGACGATGAAGATACAAAGACGCTTCGTATTCTGCTAAGAGAAGTTCTATTCTGTCTAACTTCTCTTGCAAGATTCTTTTTTCTTCTTGCTTAGTCAGTTCCGCTTCTCTCTTTTTCAGCGCTTCTTCCCTGACCTTCAGTTCTTCTTCTGTCATTCTTCGCCTCCAATGATGTCATCAGGAGCTTCGGTATCAATCACACTGTTTCGTTCGGCAAACTGTTTGTTCAATTCTTCGTCGGGCAGTTCGAGAGAATCTTCTTCTTGGAAATTTCTAATCTGTTCGATCTGATCGGCGGTAAGTTCTGTCAAAACAAGTTCTGGCAATGCGTCCGTGTTCTTATCGTCTTTATCTAAGCCGAGCACTGACCAACGTTCTTGACGAGTAATAGCTAATGTCTTGGCGGCAGATTCAAGGGCTTTTAAGTTGCCCGCAATCGACGCAAAGGCTTTCCCATTCTGTTTGGCAAGGGCAACTTCGGCCCACGTGAGCTTTGCCAAGCCCATCGCCATCTTGTAATGGTCTTCTTTCGTCTCACGAATGCGGGATGCAACAAGTGTTGCTTCCTGTTCTGCCATTGTCTTAGCTTTATTCATTGCAGACTTTTGTACTTCGTCTGCGTAAACACCCTTCTTAATTCCGTGATTACTAATGAAGTTGGAAACGACAGACTTTGGCACACCCAACTCTTTAGCAATCTGAGCGGGTGTAAATTCGCCAGTTTCGTAAAGTGCCGTTAATCTTCTTTTTTCTGTAGCACTCAAAGATCGGCTCGAAGTTCGCTTTTTCGGCTCTTCTTTTGCTTCTAATTCTTTTTCGACTTCCATTTTATTGTTCTTATTCTTATAGATGTCTCTTTCTTAGCTGTCTAAGAAACGTTATCAATGGTGGTCAGTAATTCGTCTTCTTCTACCGAGTAAATAAACTTGTCGGCTTCTTTTTCGGTAGCTTTCTTTTCATAAATGAAATCGCAATTCACATAGCAATGTTCGCCATAAGCTGTAACGTCAATCAGTTGACATTGACTTTCTTGGTTGTGAATACGAGCGATTTTTGTGCCTTCTGGAACCTTAACTTTTTCTAAACAACCCTTGCGAATCAAATATCTGACCGAAAACGCAAGCGCATGAATAGACGGCTTCCAAGGTAACCTTTCAGCTAATTCTTTTTTATAAGGCGCTCTTCCGTTCGCTTTCTTGAACGTCTGAATCGTCTCAATAATTATTTTTTGCTTCGGAGAAAGTTCATTGTGAAACATTAGAGCTTCTCCGAAAGTTCTTTTAATGTCTCTAATCTCAGCGGCTCATCGAGTCTGTGACAATCAAACGCCGAGATAGGGATTCTGCTCGGCAAGTCTGTTCGGCCCTTATCAGGATTGAAATAGACGCCGTACAGAGGGAAGGCAAAAACCAATTGCTGAGTATTCTTGATCAGTTTTGCAATCGGCAAAGAATCAACTCTTGTGCGTCCCCTGAGTCGATTATCTCCGCTGTTTTCCATTGAGGAGTGCTTCCAGTAGAAGGTACGCATCTCTTCAATGCATTTATTTCGTTCAAATTCGCTCATTTCGTTGAGTTCTTGATAAACTGCAACAAAATCAGCAGGAATACAACTGAACCAACGACGGAACCACTTCAAACCAGCCTGATAATTAACTGTTCTTTTCGGTGGTGCAAATTGAATACCAGCTTTTTGAGCGAAAGGATTGAACCGAGACATTGAGCTTTGAAACTCAACAAAGTCGGCTCCAGTCATACGCATCATAATGTTCTGCATTCTGTATGCGATACCAACTCCGCGGTACATAGTATCTAAAACTAGTCGGGAATTAGTACAAGAATGGGCGTTAATCCAAATAGCGCGATGTCGATTGATAATGCGTGTATCTCTACCCCCGATATTGGGCTTCAGATGCTTAAACAATTCATTTCTGCCCGCAAGCGTCATGCGGGGAACGGTCATAACTCCTACGCCAATAAGCTGATCTTCGAGCATACAGCGGTAGAAACGAGGCCAAATGCCCAACACTTCAGCTTTGTAATGCAAAGCGTGAAGCTCGTTCCAATCTTCAACCGTGCCCTTCTCAACATAAATCTTGTCCAGAAGAGACAGTCTTGGCTTCTTGGGCACATCCCAACGCTCAATCAGAATATCAGGGGTGTCGGAGATAACCTGCTTCATTCTTTAATTGCTCGATAAATCAAGAAGAAAGGTGTGAACGCCCAACCTAAGACGAACAATAAAATACGGATGATCAGCGTGACAATCCCGACAAATGTCCAGAAAACAAGCATCAGAGGAAAGATAATCCAACAAAGCCAAAGAACGAGAACATTTGAATCTCTAACAAGCTGACAAACTTCGGCAAAACTTTTATCAGGCATTTGTCAGTCCCCACTTCTTGAACAATTCTTCGATTGAAGAGAATGTCTGATGACCGATCACACGATCAACTTCTTTGCCGTCTTCAACAATCAGAATCGTTGGAACGCCCCGAACGTTATGAGCAATAAATTCTTCTCTTGCGGAATCCATGTCATAAACAGTCAAAGGGACATCAAAACGCTCGCAAAAATCTGTCAGCAACGGCTTTAACATTCTGCAAGGCGAGCAAGTAACGCTCGAAAAAATATAGACTTCTTTATTTGCCATCGAATTCACTCGTAATATCTCTGTATCCGTCTTCAGTGCGCACTTTTACGTCAATACGCTCTCTGTAACGCTTCAATATGTAGGTGTCAGGCGCCAAGTCATTCACCAAGTCGGTGTGGGTTGTGGCAACGATGAGGGTTGCGCCACATTTGCGTGCAATCTTTTGCAGATTGAAGGCAATGTTTTTCGCTGTGACTCGATCAAGCACCGCCAAGAATTCATCCGCAAACCAAACTTGAGCGCCCGACTCGATCAACCTTGCCAATTTGAATCGGTATCGCTGACCGTCCGACAGCTCCTTGGGCTTTCTGAGATACAGGTTTGCATCTGATAAACCCACGAGAGAGAAAATTTGGAGAGCTTCGCTAACGGTCGGACAAAGTTGATCAATGATTGGTTCGTCTGTAGAGGTTGCTTCATCAATATCCGCAACCTTCAGACCTTCTTTTTTCATCAGACTCTTCAACTCGTTCAGAATCGTTGATTTACCCGAGCCTGATTGACCAGTGATGTAAACAACGTCTCCATCGTTGATCTGTAGCTTCAGATTGTCAAAGACCACAAAGTCTTTTTCATCCAGCCCGAGTCCGAACGCTTCCGCAATCTCAAGAACACGCTTGGTTCTTGAGACTTCGGTGGAGAAGTGCTTGTTGATAAGATAAGTTCTTTCTGTCATTACTTGGTCTGCACAAACGGTAACGGGGCATCTGCGCTCATAAACTGGGGCATAACACCGTTCCATTTGTTAATCGCTTCAAGCTGAACAACTTCAGGATTGTCTCTAAGCGCTTTAGCCTTAAGAGCGATAGCGTCTGCTTCTGCTTGAGCTTCGATCTTGATTGACTCTGCCTTACCACGGGCGGCTTCAATGAGCTTCTGAGCTTCGGCCTTAGACTGAGCAATCTCGTTTTCTCTCAGAAGAGCACGCTGAGTTGCTTCAATCTTTGCGTTGATGGAGTCTCTGACCTGTTGCGGATACTGCATATCCGAAGTCCAAGAGACCTTCACAATTTCAATGCCGATAGGGTCTAACTTAGCTTTCAAGTCTTTAGTGACTTCTTCCAGCAAATCAGTCTTGCCAGAAGTCGTCAGTGTGTTCACGTCCATCTTGGAAGCGTGTTTGATCAAAGAGTCGCTGATGTTCTGTCTTACGTTTGTAGCGGTAATTTCATCAACGCCCTTGCGATATGTTTGAAAAACCGTCGCTGTCATCTCAGGCTTAACACGATATTCAATGCCGATCTTGGCTTGAACAGTCATCGCATCCGAAGTCTGAAAGATGAACGGAGAATTGTAGGAATGAAGCTGATTGAATGTCGGAAACAGGTAAATCTGTTCGTTCCAAGTCAAGAAGTAACGACCGACATTAAGAGCTTCCTGCTGAACGCCCTTTGAGTCGCCATAAAGATTGACCTTAATGCCAACATTACCTGCTGGAACGGTCTCAACAGAGCAACCGTTTAAGTTCATGCAAGCCAGCAAAAAGCTGAGAAGTACAGCTACTTTAAATTTTTTCATCGTTTAAGAAAAAGGTAAGTGAAATACAGACAAAGCGCCACAAAAGAAACAGGAGCGGCAAATGCAAGCCAAACAAAAAGGATGTTTGAACTATTGAGCATCGTCGGAATAGCCGTTGTTACTAAGTAAGCCCCTGACAATACAAACAGAATGAAGATAAAAATCTTCAAAAATTCTTTAAAACCGATCATTGAAGTGTTCCGTGTTGCAGGCCAAGACCCGTAACATGAAGATTGTTCAGAATGAAACAGACGAGATCAGGATTGTCCTGAAACACCTGACAAAGACCGTTAATGCCTGCAACGACATAGTTTTCGTTTGTCCACTGAGAAGTAGCGTCCTGACAACCAAAACCTGCATTGAAATGAATGACGTGGAGAACCTCATGCAATAAAGTATTGGCTTCGTCAATTTCGTTTAGACCGTCGTCGATATAAATGACGCTCTTTTTGTAGTCAACCATGCCGAAGACCTGACCTTCCATGTTCTTGAAATAGTGGTCGGGGTCAGCGACCTTCTTAATTTCGTAATATTGATAGCCGATCTTGACAACTTTCGGCATCTCAACAACTGCGATAGGGGCAATGGCTTCAGTGGGCTGAGTTTCTTTTTTCTTCATGTCTTATTTAATGTAGTTTTGAGCAAATTCAACAAAGGCTTCTGCGCCAGCTTTAGACGTTTCACCCTCAATTTTTGCCATGAAACGAGCAACAGTTCTTTCCTGCGCTCCCTTAATCGTCTTAAAGCCGAGAGCATCAGCGATTCTCACTTCTGCTTCATCAACTTCAACAATCTTTTCTTCGGTTTCAGTCGCTTTCTTTTCAATATCTGCGTAAAGGTCTGCCGAGACAGCTTCGGGCTTGAACTCGCTCAAATCGGCTTCTAAGAAAGCCAATTCTTTCTTATCAAATATCCCGCTGAGGTCTAAGTCAATGCTTGCGATTTCGTTTTGCAATCCGACAGTATCGAAATCAGAGATAGCAACTCGATTGTCTGCAATGCGAGCCGCCTTGATCTGTTCTTCGGTCAGGTCTCTGCGAACTAAGACAGGAACTTTTTTTAGCCCCAAAAAGCGGGATGCTTCAGTTCGTCCGTGACCCTTGATGATCACGCCGTCTTTATCAACGACAATCGGCTGATCGAATCCGAACTGTTTGATACTTTGAGCAATCTTTTCGACCTGCTCTTCGTCATGTATCTTGACATTGTTCTCGTATGGCTTGACGGCTTCTATCGGCCACCATTCAATTTTCAATTCGCCATTCGTACTTGTAGAACTCATTTTCCTTTTCTCGTTCTTCTATTTCTTCTGCGAAAAGTTTTCTTAATTCTTCTCGATCTTCTGACTCGTCGGGTTGTTCTAAGTCTTCAATTTCGAGTTCTCTTGGGATTCCAGGCGGCTTTATTCTGTCGCTCTTATTCTTCTTTTTTGGCATTTGTGCAAAGGTAAACAAGCGCGTCGCCAGCGTTCGTCAGAGAATCGCTTTCTGTGTAGCCCTGCTCTTTCATAATCTTTTCGATTAGCTTTTGCACTTTTTCAGAATCTTCGATTGCAACTTTGAAACGCATCACGACGTGTGTTTGAGGCGGTCGTTCAGTTGCGGGAGCGCTTTCTTCTAATTCTTCTTCATCAACTTCCAATTCATCCAAATTGATAGATGTGTTGGAAAACAGCGTCTCAAGGCTTTGATCAGAGTACGGCATATAAGACGAAAGATCAGATATGTCGCCCAAGCCCGAAAGTAGTTCGGATAGCTTGAAAGCGTCATCTTCGCCATAACGTCCGTTATCAATGAGAGAGATTTTCTTGGCTTCTTCATCTGAAATCTCGCCAAGGTTAATAACTGCGACCTTATCTAATCCCAGTTCTTTGGCGGCTCTCCATCTATGCTCTCCGCCAATAATTTCAAAACCTTCTTCTTGCTCACGTACAAGAATCGGTTTGAACTGACCGAATCGTCTCAGGCTCTCCTTTATTTTTTCTTCGTTGTCTGGAGAAACGACGTTTGTGTTGTAGGGATTAGGGGTCAGTTGATTGATTGGAACTTGTTCTATTTTTAATTCGTCCCGCATTAAAACTTTTATAATAAGTAGTTAACTACTTCATTATTGTAGAACAATGGATTAAAAATGTCAATGGAAAACAATACGATAAAGATTTTAGCGAATGCTGTAACGTGTAAAGTAGATACTGAAGATCGAAACGTAAAGCTCGAAGTCAATCGCTGTCTGACTTATTTTGTGGACGGCTATGAGCAATCTTCCGCTTTCAAAATGCACACGTGGGACGGCACGGCTTCTTTCTTCAACTTCGCAAAATGCACGTTCCCCGCAGGTTTTATGTATTACGTCGGAGCCTGTCTAAAGAGAAAAGGCTATGACGTACAGTTCTATAAAAAGCCGTTACCGAAACCTTTGGGCAAGCTCAGACCGAAAATCGGCAATTATGAGTACGACCCAAGATATGAGTATCAGTACACGGTTACAGAGAAACTTTTAAAACACGGACAGATCATTTGTCGAGCGGCAACAGGCGCGGGTAAAACAAACTGCGCCATGATTGCTTTTGCAACCATCAATCGCCCTACTCTGTTTCTTACAACACGCTCCATTCTCATGTATCAGATGAAGGAAAATGTCGAAAACAATCTCGGGATTGATGTTGCGGTTATCGGAGACGGTAATCTCGGTTTTGAAAACTCAGACGGCTCTAAATCACTCAAAAAATTCACTGTCGCTACTGTTCAAACGATTCATTCCTACATTAAAGAGCCGAACCCCACTGATTCCACCTATGAATTCACTGCTCAAAGAAAGCGACAAGAATTTATGAAGTCCATTCTTGAGAAATTCGAGTTTGTCATCTTAGAAGAAGCTCATGAGTCTTCTGCTTCAGGTTGGTTTGAACTGCTTAAATACTGCAAAAACGCCTATTACAGACTTGCTTTAACAGGCACGCCGTTTATGAAAGAGTCTGAAGAAATGAATATGCGGTTAATGGCGTCTTCTGGCCCAGTCGCCATTACTGTTACTGAAAAGCAACTCATTGACTGCGGGATTCTTGCGACGCCTTACTTCAAGTTTGTTCATCTGACTAAGAAACCTACAACCATGTCGATGAAGACTTCTTGGCAACCCGCCTATCGCATCGGCATTGTTGAAAACGAAGAACGTAATCAAGCCATTATCTATGAAGCAAAACGTGCTGTTGCTCACGGTCTTACCGTGATGATTCTTTTCAAGCAAATTGCCCACGGTAAAACGCTCAAGGAGATGCTTGATGCCGTCAGTATTCCCAATGAGCTTATTGTCGGCGCTGATGATCAAGCGGAAAGAAAACGGGCAATTAACAAACTCAAAGACGGCAAAATTAAGGTCTTGCTCGGCTCAACAATTCTCGATGTCGGAGTAGATGTTCCTGCTGTCGGCATGGTGATTATCGCAAGCGCTGGCAAAGCTGAAGTCGCTCTCAGACAACGTATCGGCAGAGGCCTGCGTGCTAAGAAAAATCAAGCTAATATCTGTTTTGTGGTTGACTTTGATGACCCGTTTAACAAGTATCTGAAGAATCACGCTCAACAAAGAAAAGCGATTATTCAGCATACAGACGGGTTCAAAGAACACATCGTTGAAGATTTTGACTATTCGCTTCTAAAGTAACTCAATAGTAAAGTTTTTAGTTTATCACTTTGAACTTAGGCAACAGTTTCGGCATCTTAAGGCGCGCCAACAAAATATCTCTTATCCTAAAGTTTCCACACCCAAGGAGAAAGAGATGGATCGAGTTTATCGCTTCAATTGGAACGGCCAAACTTTTAAAATTGAAGACTTCAAAAAAACCTACAAAGAGAATCAAGGTATAGTGCTTTGGAGACATCCAAAAAACGCAAAAGTCATAAAAAATGAAAGATGTCTTTTATATTTTGGCGAAGGAGGTAGTCGCGTTGCAACTAAAAAATTAGTAGGCGTTGTTGGAATTGGAAAAGTTTTAGATGACGAAGAATTTACTTTTACATCCACAACTGCCCCTTGGTATCTAAAAACCTTAAAAGATAAATCTTCAAGACCCATAGAAAAGCAAGTGTTCGCCAAAATTAAAATATCTGTCGACTTCGATAGGGCTTTGGTTTCCAAGGAAGAAATTGATGCTGTTTTTCATAAAGGCTCATTTTGGCCCTCTGGACACTTCGGTTCGGGCCCTATTGAAGACGAAAAATCTGCAATTCAACTATTTATAATGACTGATAAAGAAGCTACTAAAAGAAGCCCTCATTTGCTCACTTTTTTAAATTAACAAAGAAAATATGAAAAAAATCATACCTCTTCTAATTTCTCTAGGTTTACTAACGGGATGCCATACAACAGGACAGTCTTCAAGCCCCTACGGTGGTTGGTACAACTTCACTAAATATACACTGCCTCCGACATACTCAAATTCCATTACTCAAAGAAAGTACAACGTCAGTTATGACAAGGTATGGGAAGCGCTTTTAGATTCCATCGCACAATACGGCATGCCTGTTGCGAATATGGATAAATCATCTGGATTTATTGTGGTGCGAGGAAAAGACTCCGCGAACATCAGTAGTCTTGTCGATTGTGGAACGGACTCTTCCTACGGTCAATTAGCCCAACCCGCTACTCAACTCACACATAGAAGCGGCGGTTATCGAAGAGAAATGGCGGTCGGAATCACCTTAAATATCAGAGTCAAGAAGATAAACAACAAGACTACTTTCGTCACTATCAATCCATCGTATGAGCTAGCGGTGATTGTTCTGAATTATAGACAGATTTGGCTGAAAGAAATAAAACAGATGGGAGTCGATTTACCTGCCGACTTTACCTCTTATCAGCTCATGAACAACAGTTACGAAAAGCACATCAGATGTGTTCCGACGTACAAAGAGTGTGATGTTCTTTTGAATACTCTGCAAGAGAATTTAAGAAAATAATCAGGGGATAAGGATGATCCTCTGACCTCCCCGCCCCTATGGGATAAGGACGAGTTTGGGAAAGCTGAGGAAAATTGAGGGAGGGATAGGGGGTTATTCACTTCCCATTTTAGACTTCGATTCTAAATATTATCTATTTATTTATAAATCGGCTGCTGAAATAAATATTTTTATTTTATTTACAATAAATGAATTAAAAATAATAAATAAAACAATTTAAATAAATTGTACAAATAAAAATAAACCGCTTGTTAATCAAGCGGTTTATTTATTTGTTTATTTAATTAGCAAGTCTTTTTTAGAATTTCATGCTCTAATAATCTGCACAACCATTTATGAAAAAATGCATTAGGGTATGTAGTAGTATAAATAACCCAAATTAAACACCAAATAAAACCAAGAATTAACGCACATAAATTCAACAATAAATCAAAAATAAATTGTTCTGACATAACGCACCTTTAAATGTAGTGATTTAAATAAGGTAGATTTTCCCTCCCAAAAGGGAGGGAATTTCATGCTATTCGATACCAGCAATGAGACCGAACAACTTGAGTGCGTTGTCATTGACCTGAATCGGTGTATCTTTTTTGTTCTTAGTGTAGTTAATCAACCCGAAAGCCCTACAGAGTTTTTTGACTTGCCCAGATTGAGCACTAGCGGTACCGATTGTGTAGTTATCAGCACCCTGTTTACGAAACTGCTCACGGGTCACTTCATCTATTTTTGCTTTTTTGTTCAGTGCGTAATACATCATTCTGAACTGCGACAGGGTCATATGACCGAAAACCATCGATTTCGCAAAATTCACGACATAATGATTGTTGCACTTGCGACCGCTAGCAAGAGCGCTAACCAGCTCGGGAAGTTTGTTTAGTTCTTTCTGAGCAACAAAATTAGGTGAGTTTTTATCAAGAATTGCAATAGAATCAACAAATTGTAATGCGAATTGAGCGGGGTTTTTCTGAGCTGTTAATTTAGCGACATTGATCAGGTCAGTATAAACAACCTCGGGATAATTCTTGATAGCAGTGACAAAAATTTTAGTATCGTCATCGAAGCGGTTTTTAAAAGAATTACGCTTGAAACTATCATCTCTACGCAATTCGATATTAGCAAGAGCGATTCTCTGAAACTTGACAACTTCGGAGTTATTCTTACCGACGAGCTGAGAAACGGGAGCGACCTGAGCAGGGGCATTCTTTTTTGTCTGTTTCGGGGTGATGAGCTGCTTTTCTTCTTCGGTGAAATTCTTGTTCGACTTCTTAACAAGATTAGAAGTCTTTTCGTTGAATTGAGCGATTTCGCTTGCTGTTGCAAATGTAAAAACGTTCTTTGTCATGATCTTAATCTCATAGTAGTTAATCTTAATTGTTTGTAGATTAGTAAGTAGTGAATTACTATCTACAATTCATATTTTACGCTTGTTTATTTAATTGTCAACAAACACGAATAGGGATAAACCCTAATACGGGTAAATCCCTAAATCGAAAATGGGTGAGCGGGTCTAACTCTGTAAAGGTACATTAGCCCACTATGAGCGATTAGAGCATGACAACTCTAATACTTTAAAACTAACGGGAAACAGGTTAGATTTTCAGGTCACTACTCCCTAGCTCACTCATAAATTTTTACTCTTGTCAAGCGAATTCTTCTAGGGATTTACCCTAGGGTGGGTTGTTACTTCCCACCGGTAGCAGTTACATTAGTTACCCCTCTGCAACCTATACTTTATCACCCTCGATCACCCTGCTTTCAAATCCAACGTTTTTTCGTCGAAACCGGCGACTCTCACGTTGGCGAAACGCACGTGCGCTTGGAGGATAAAATTCGCCCGTCAATAGCGTGCCAACACTGTAACACAAAACGAATTCCTAGGCAAGAAGCGTTTTAAACGATTTGCGTTCAGGATAAATCTCGCTTGAGCTATAGCATTCCGAGGATTTCTAACGTTCAAGAAAGCACTTTCCAGCCCTTCTGAGCGGCTTGTGTTATGTCACGTGTAGTTAGTTGTTTACTGCATAAAAGCTCGCTAGAGAACGCTGGAAACAGGTTTACAGTCATTATTCATAAGTAAGTAACTACACTATAATACTCATATCGAAACAACGAACAAGGGAGTTCAAAGATGTGCAGAATAGAAAAGCGAAGAAAGTATGATGATCTTGCTTTAGGTGGTGAAGTCATCGTCTTTGATAGTTTTGAAGATTACGCAAATTCGATTAAAGACCCGAAGATTTATAAAGAGTTTTTAGAGCGTAACCCTGATTGTGACGCTATACCGTGTGTTTACAAGTTCGTGCGCAATGAAGAACAAGCAAAAGAATTTGTAGAAAAAGCAATCGAAGCGGGTGATGAAGATTTTCTTGAAGTGCAAGAGTTAGCTGAAGAAGAAGAGGTAAAGGGCGGTGCTTTTGCAATATGTATGGGCGAATGGGACGGCTTACCACGATTCAGTTTCACTAAACAAGGTTATTTATTAGATGACCCCGAATAAAGCAGTTAGTACAGAATAACTCATAGTGTGTACCTTAAACCCGCTATTCTTGTAGTGAAAAGAAAGAACAGCGGGTTCTTTTTTCGCCTGAAGTTGCCTGACCGTCCACAACCGGCCTGCAAGCCACATACCCTAGCCTTGAGCCAATTGACTGCCTTCATAGCCAAGACTCCAGAGACTCCATTTGCCAAGTTTGAAAAGACTGTTTGCCAGCGGTGCAAAGACTCATGCCAAGGATTTTATTTGCGTGCCAATGACAATTGCCAACGCCACTAAGACTCCGTCGCCTGATGTGCAAAATTCGCGCCAAGGATAAATTTCGCTTGCCAATAGCCGTGACTGGAATTCGTTTCATCTCCGAAGGTTGTAGCCTTGGATTTGCTTCAAACATAAATTTCGTGTACCTTGGCATTTTCTTCTGTGTTGCAACTGTTGCCAATGTTGCTGTCGGTTTGTTTTGTTTCGTTGGAATGAGTTTGATTGAATCTTCCCGCCTACATTCAAACAGTTAATATATAGTTATCGAAACAACGAACTATGGGAGTTCACACTATGAAGATCGAAAAATTCAAAAAGTACGACCACACCGCAGAAGATAATAATTATTGTGTTGTTCTCAGTAATTTTGAAGAATTCAAACGTTTTTCAAAAGGTGAGACTGCTGAATTAGTCGAGTTCGTCAAAACTCATAGAAAAGAACTTGGTTTTTGGCTCTGGGAAAGTTTCCCCGTCGTTTTCACTTTTGTGAAGGGTGAAAAAGAAGCTCGTGAATTCGTCAAAAGAGCGATTGACGAAATTAACGACGTTGAATATACGACCATACATTTGTATGCAAAAGAAAACGGTTACAAGGGCGCATACGAGGTCTTGAGTGGTGAAGCCGACGGTTACGCAAGAATCAGTTACAGTGATCAGGGCTATCTAATTGACTCAATCGAAGTCTAAGCAGTAAGAAACCCGCTATATTCAGAGCTACCCTATTTAGCTCGAAGTACAGCGGGTTTGTTTTGTCGGTATTGATTACGTTGGAATACATACAAGATGTTGTATGTATAAAAATTCCTTTGATTTCAACTGGTTCCAATCAATTTGTATATCTATGAATAGTGCCTTGGCATTAAAAACCCATCGAATTTGATTGCCAGAGTTTGAAGAACTGGTTAATTGAATGCCTTGGATTGAGAGACTCAACGCCTGCTAATAAAAGACCGCCTACTCTACCGCTTGTTATAATGAAATTGCTTTTTTAAGCAAACACTCAATAGCACAATCCGCTTAGATTTATGCGGGCGCTAAATCAGTTGTCATTTACTTGTAAGTGATAATTAAAAAGCCCCGCTATTCGCAGTAGCGGGGCCGATAATTCTATAAGTGCTTAAATGAGTACGAAGCATAAAAAGCACAGAAGAACTATATCACACAAAGAACTAAAAGAGTATCGCAAGATGCTCGTTGCCTTACTTTGGTTTCTCAGTTTGGTAATGATAACGGTTCTTGATTTAGTTCAGATGTAATTTTTCTTCCCTTCGGAGTGTTGTGTCATTCCGAAGGTTTTTCTTTTTACGTTTTCTCTGGACGCAATGCGGCTAAGGCTAAGAATAATTAAATTTAATTATTTATTCTCTATTTTCTTAAGGGTTTACACATCCGATTGGAAAACCTTGAAAAGAAAATGGTAAAAGTTCCCTTACCCATTTTTTCAACTTGGTACTACTAATCCAAGAAGCACTGTAATGGTTAAGAGACTTTCCATCTTCAACAGGTTACCGATCGGATCAACATCCGCCTAGTTCTAACCTCGCCAAAGAAAACGCAAAAGTTCCCAGAAAAGCCCTAAAGAAGGTGTGACTTTCGTCACAAAATATTCAAGCATCACTGTAGCACAAAACATTTCTTTTGTAAATAGTTAACTACTTATTTATTTGTGTATAATGAGAATCGTTGAAAGCGAACTGCTTTCGTTATTTTGTTTACATCGTTTGGAGAAAAAGATGTTTGAAAAAGCCGCCAAAGAGTACATTCGAAAGAAGAATGCCATGACCGCTTCAATCAATTCTGAGATCAACAAAGAGCGTCAACCACGTCTTGAGAAACGTGCAGAAAGTCAAAGAATCAGAGCAAAAGCCAAAGCATTATCTGAGTTGCGTGAAATGCTTTCCGCCTTGACCCAATCGGGCGCCTCTGAGTCTGACATCAAGACCTTGCGTAATAAGTGCGTAAGACTTTCCAATGAGCTTGCAGATAAAGCCATCGCCTCATAGCTTGCTCATCTGATATTCAACCTCTCAGAAACGCTCAAAATCGCTTTCTGAGAGGTTTTTCTTTTCAACGCAGTTCGTTACTCAAAAAATAAAAGAAAAGCGCTCAGAAGAGCGCTATAAAGGTTTTAGAAGCTGTTTTAAGCAATATCGCAGAGAAACCTAAACCGATACGGTTCAATCGGGAGCTCTAACCATTGTTCCTCCGTTTCTATTCCCCTGTACGTTCTGCCATGGAATAATCGCATTCTGAAGATGAATGCCATGACATGAAGAATCTGTCTGCCACTCTTTCCTTCTGCCAACCTGTGAATAATTCCATCTTTCGTATAACACGCCAAGAAGTCACCGCGAGATTCCAAGAAAGCCGTTCCTTCGTCATCAAACACAAGGTTGACATTCTTTCCAAAGCCGAAGGGAGAGACGCCAACGCTAGTCAATCTTTGTCGGAAGGGCTTGGATTCTTCGCTTTCGAGCGAGAAATAAAGCATTTCATAATACCTTTTCTTAAGTAATTGCTTATTTATTTTACGCTCGAAAGCCCGTGATTGCTCACGGGCTGAGTTCTATGCTTCGACTTTCGTAAACCACATACTCTTTCTTCTGTAATACTGAATTTTTTGGTCGTTCTCGGTGCAGATAAAACCAAGCGGGCGTGTTGTTACACGTTCAAACCCTTTGAAATATTTACTAAACCGAAGAACATCAGCAATAAGAAAGTGACCGTGCTGTTTTCTAGACTGAATCATGAGATCAAATTCTTTATCAGCTTCTGAATTTAAGCGTACAGGTGTTGCTTTCATTTCTATCTCCCAGTGAGTTTGTTTTCAATAACTACATATTACCCGCGTGGTTATTGGCGGGGGAATTTAATCAAGGTTATTGCCAATGTTTGCGATGAGAAGAAATGAGTGCCAAGGAATAAGTTTTTAAATCCTAGGAATTGAATCAGTAACGCTTGACCCGCACTTCTGCGGGTCTTTTGTTTATAGACAAGCGGGAATTTCTCTCATATCCCAATCGTGTTTCCCGATGTAGGGGTTATTGGTTGCGTAGCGGTCAGAGAATGATTTGATATGACGCCCAGTTGTGCGAGACCATGCAGATGACATTTTATAAAGCGTCCCATTTTTGATGTAAGCGACGTTCGTTGAGTAAGAAACCAAAATTTTGAGACCGCTTTCAAGCTCTTGAACCTTTGCTTTATGGTAAAAACTCTTGTGACCGTCATATTCGCTGGGCTGTAATTCGTAAGTCTTCATTTTTGAACTCCCTTTCGTTCGTTGTTTCGATATGTACATATTACTAGTATGGTTATTGGCGGGGAGAATGAATGAAGTTAGTTCCAAGGTTGAAGCGTTTTTACTTCCGAGTTTGTAGCGCCAAGGATTTGATGATTCTTTTTCGTTGGATTCCGTTTGCTTAATGCCAAGGCAACGTGTGCGCATTCGGCTCTGGATATAAATTTCAGCCAACAGTTAGCTTTTTGTTTCCTAGGATTTGATTACGTAACAACAAACCCGCCAATCTTCTTCAGCGGGTTCTTTGTTCGTTAATCAAGAGGTTTGTAATAGCACCTGTAGCACGTACCCCAAACACCTAAGATGTCATCACGGTGAAATTCCCCTTCATCATCAGGGTCAACTGTTGTTAATACGTTATTGTGTCGCATGAATTCCCGCACTGTTTCGGCTTCTTCGGGATTTTCATAATCAAGCCCCGTGAAGTCATTGTTGATTAGAGCAGTCATGTGTGCTTCAAGAAAATAGCCGACTAAGTAATCATCTAAGTTCATCATTCATCCCCTATTGTTCTGCGTCTTCAATCAACTTAGCGACAAACCAATTTAGATAAAGCGCCGTGTAAAGTCTTTTCGCTTTATCGGTACACGTGATGATGTCTTTGAAAGACAAACCGATTTCATAAAGAAACTGATGACCGCTATCAAGCACTTCATTTTCGACGTAAGCGAGAATCTTTTGATTGAATGTTTCGTTATCCCAAAACTTGAGTAATTCTTCAGTTGTGAAGACTTTCTCAGCACTTTCTTTTCTTAATCTTAGAATTTTTCCGAAACAGTCATTTATATTGAGCGTGCTTTCAATCGTTATAACAATCATTTTTTTAACTCCCGTTAAGTTTGTTTCGATGATTAAAGTTTACGCTACTGATTATTGGCGGGGAGTTAATTCATTTTCAAATCCAATGATTTAGAAAGTCGTTTCCTAGGATTTATAATTATTTTTTATTGGAATTAAATAATTGAATTTATTTTGTTGAAATTAAATAATTAAATGTCTTGGCAATAAATACCGTATCAATTAAATGCCTACAATTGTTTGATTGAAAAATGAGCGGGAGTTATCCCGCTCTTCGGTATGGTTATTCTTCAACCATATCAATCATTCTGCTGATCAAATCTTCAACATAAGCCCACACGTAATTGTTAATTGCGCAGTCTGTTTTTTCAATGATTTCATAGATTTCGAGTCTCATTGTTTGTTGAAAATCCGCCCACCCGAGCTCAGCACAAAGATTTTCTACAAATTCATTAACCTGATCTTCAAACTTTTGATAAAACTCTTTTGTGTCAGAGTAATAAATCAACGGCCCGCAAGCTCCCGAAGCACAACCGTGTTCATAAGTTTCATTGAGCATTTCTGCTAAAGACTGCAATTCGTCTTTTGAGCTTTCTTTATCGTAACCGAAGAAATCGAACAGTTTTGCAAATTCATCTTCTTTAAATAACTTGCGAATGTTTTTGCTGTTTAACATTTTTGAACTCCCTTTAGTTCGTTGTTTCGATATAGACATATTAAACGTTTAAACATAGGCGGGGCTTATAAATGTTTTCAATTCCAACGTTTTAAATACTCTGATTTAGAGCCAAGGAATTAAGTTTTAAGTTCCTAGGAATTAAATTATTTTCATCGTTGGAAATAAATTTTTATCTCCTAGGCTATAAATAAATTCAAATAAAATTCCAATGAAAGCAGCTTAAAAATAACCCCGCATTTCTGCGGGGCTTGTCTCTCGGTTAGAATTCAGTTAACTCTTCTTTCAGTTTAGCTATCTCGTTTTTCAGCTTTTCGACCAGCTCCCTAGACATATCGTTGATAAGGTCTATGAATTTGGGTTTATAGAGCAGATTGATTAGTGCCGCTTCAAGAATATCCCCGTAATCGTCTTCTGAATAATTATCAACGTTCTTTATTCGAGGGTTGAAAATCGGAGCGAATTCGGTGCAGTTTCTATTTGCATAGATTTCAATAGCGTACCAGCAGACAGAAGAAGAATCTTCTTTTGTTTCAGAATCAAGACCATGAAGGTAAATGTCAACTGCAAAATGTTCGGGTTTTTCGTCTGTAGCTGGGTCAGGGCTTAACGGGCTATGAAGTTCGACCTTGTAATCACCGAAAGGTCTCATTTCAATGTCAAGCTCATTTAATTTGTTGCTAAGAGATTCAATAAGATTTTCGTAATACGTCATTTTTGAACTCCCATAGTGTGTTTGTTTCGACAATTCACAGTTTACGCTTACGAACATAGGCGGGGAGATTTCTTTAATTTGATTCCTATGTTTGCGGCTCTAGCAAACTCAGAGCCAAGGAATTTGTTTCTGTTTTATTGGAAATAATTTTCTAATTCCTAGGAATTGGTTTTCTGTCAGCGTTGGATTTAATTTATTTCCTAGGCAATAATTTCGTTCGTCTGGAAATAATTACTACTGGGCGGGTTTTTCTCCCGCCCTTCTCTTTTAGTAACCGTACTCAGATAAAACGCCAGTTACATAAGCCGTTACGCGACTGCACATAATATCTTCAATACTTTGCAAGTTATCGCTATCGTCGTAACCGTAAGTTCTGAGATAAGCAAGAATGTCGTACTCATGACGGTTGTAAAATTTGGTTTTTGTGCAGGTGTAAATCAAAAACTGAGAAGACCCGATGTCTTCAAACTGTTCGAGTAAATCACTCAGCTCGTCATCATTTTCTAATTTTGCTTTGAAGTCATCATCTTCATGGTCATAATCAAACCCAGTAAAACCGAGCGCATTAGCGATGTAACGAAAATCACGATTAACAGCGTAAGCGTTGTAAGCATCAATTCTCTTCATAGTGTGAACTCCCTTGTAGTTCGTTGTTTCGATGCTTAGAAGTTTACGCGGTTGGTTATTGGCGGGGTGGTTTACCGGGTTTTGATTCCAATAACTCTGAAATATTTTCTCACTTTTCCTAGGAAAAATGATAAATTTTCTCATAGTTCTCTTATAATCAATGAGAAAATTTCCCGTTTTGTTACAAAGTCTGCGCCAAGGATATATTTCTTCTCATTTTAGCCACGTGTTTTCCAGGCTTTTCGTTTGTTCTCCCTCCAAGGCACACGTACTTCTGCTCTAAGGATAAATCCCGCCAAGGAATAGCTTTCAACTCTTCAATTCTCCGCCATCTCTTCTCTGCCAAGGCGTCTTCATTTTTCCTAGACGCTCTCACATGACGTTTCAAGGATAAATCCCGTCTGGTTATGCCCTTCTCTTTCTTCTTTTCACTGCTTTATTCAGTCAAAAATTCTTGCTGTTAATTTTTCGTAGATGATTTCCTTCATCTCATAGAGGGTCTGACTAAGCAACTCTCCAAGAGCCTCAAGACTTCTTCATTTTCGTCTTTTTCAAAAATTTTCGCTCAATGCTTTGTCAGACCGCCCTTTTAAATGACTCTTCTCAGTGCTTTTGACACAGCGTTGGCGATTTCTCCGATGTAGTCATTAACTTCAATGAATGTTTTTTCATCTACTGATTCCTGTACGAGCTCGAGATCGTCAGAATCAACAATTCTGCCTTCCAGCCAGCTTCTAATCAGCAAATAGCGCTTGTTAGTCTCGTCATAAGCATAAACCGCTACTCTTTTTTGAAATTTGTCATCTACCACAATACTTGCGAACTCCATTTTCTCAATCTTCATTGCCGTAACCTCTCTTAAAGTTGATAGTTTCATTATATTTCAATCACTTTTTGGAAGGTTACTGTATAAATAAATCGTCCGAATCTCTAAATTGATGATTTTCCGAAACCCAATACCGACAGGGCTTAGAGCATAGTCCGACCCTCTATGAGATGTTCGGTTTTCAAGGGATAAGAATACTGTATAAATAAATTCCGAGAAATCTTCGGAAATTGTAACCCAGTGCCTTGGACTCAATGATCCATTGCCTAGGAACGAAGAACTTCTTGTCTAAAGGATAAGGAAGTTTTAGTGCCTATAAGGAAAGAACTGCCTATGATTGAATGACTGTTGCCTTGGCAATGACGACTGTAACGCCTTGATTTTAAAGACTTCCTTAGAAGAGAGTTTGTTACAAAGTTTGCTTGGAATTTAATTATGTGGAAAATGCATGAATTATAGGAATTTATGAATTTGCGTTATCAATCCCTCCCCCTATTTCTGCCTTACACCTAATCATTACGCTTGTTTCTTTCTTACACCTATTGATTGAATCTTTCCTCTGTTCTCTTCTATTGTCTAGAGTACCTTCAGTTTGTATTCGTTCTCTATTGAGTTATTGTTTAAGCCGAAGGTAGTTTATGAGGGCTGTGCGTTATCTCCGTTTACAGCCCTTCTATTGTCGTTTCAATCATCTTCATAATCTAAAGCATCAAACCCGTCGTGCTTCATTGTGAAGTCATGATAATTGATTCTTTTTGCACGATAGAAACCGCTTCTATCTCTTAAGAACCAACTGTCTCGTCTGACTTCTTTAACATTCGACATTTGTCGCCAAGTGTTGCGTTTTACGTATTGATAGACTTTGCCGTCTCTAATAGCCTGTTTAATGAACTTAGTAACTGACGGCAGAATCGTCTTTAAGTACATAAGCATCATCTCTTGGAAAAGAAGATCATCGGGATTGAGCTTAAATTTTTCTTTGATAAATTCCTCCAGTTTGGGCGGGCATTCGGGGCTTTTGACATCCAAATCACAATCGTATTCATCTTGAACAACAAAGTACATAAAGTTTTCCTGCAACAGACAAACAATTGAAAACTCGGTGAGCTTATTGAGTGTCCAATAAATATCGAAGTCGTCGCTATAGCCTCGAACGTTTTCCAAACCTGTACTGTCGGCGTCTATTAGATACAGAAGATGATCGAGTTTCTTGTGTTTCTTGAGATAAGCGAGCGCATAATCAACATCTATTGCAAAATCCCACTTTGACGCATACTTGGTAAAGCGTTTCACTTGTGAACTCCCTTATTGAGTTTGTTTCGATATAGACATAGTACCGAGATGGTAACTGGCGGGAGAAGTGAGACCGATGTATTCCAACTAATCAAAATGTTAGAAAAATTAGAATAGCCTTGGAACGTGTTAGATTAACTGAATTTGGTACCCTCATTGATAAGGGTACCAAGAATTAACTTATTGAATTATCTGCTCATACACCGCAATTCATGGTCACGACATAATCTTTAGAACCGTCGGGCGCGATTCGTTCTACTGGTCTCGCGATCGCTCCCCAATCACCAAAGTCTGCAATATAGACGAACTCTTTTAGTGATTTGGGCTTGTCGAGTATTTCTTCAACGACAGTGGGGTCGGGGTAATGCACTACCTTATGAACCCTCGGTTCTCCGCACGCTTCCCACTCTTTATCAATAAGTTCTTCATCGGTAAGTTTCTCTAATTCGGGAATATTGCCGTAATGATTATCGTCATCTTCCCAGCAAGATAAGTTGTGATAGAACATTAACGACTGTTTATGTCTAAGCACAAACTCCGCAAAAAGGTCTTCAAGTTCGGGGTATTGTTCGTCGGGGTCTTTTACGTTGATGAAATTGAAATAGACTTGCGCACAAAAATCCCAACTAGGGCCACTTTCATCAAACAAACACCAATTTTTACCGAACTCTTTGCGTCTTTGATTTTCAAAAGCTGTGAATTCTTCTTCAGAATTGAAAACCAAAGTTTTCTGAACGACGCTCCCGTCTAAACTTCTTTGTACATAAATCATCTTGTTTACCTCTTTTAATGAGTTATTGAACATAACTACATATTAGAGAGATGGTTATTGGCGGGGAGCGGTCTTTAAATCGTAGCCAAGAAGTGAATTTTTGGAAAAGTCAATAAAATAATAATATCCTTTAAAATCAACTAGTTATAAAAATAATCGTTAGTTGATGCGATGATCTTCGGGTAAATCCTGATGCTTTAATCCAATTATAAGTAGTTATTTACTTATTATTCGCTTATAATGAGAAACAAATAAGAAAAAGATTGCTCTTTTAAAAATAGATCTCCTTAAAGTTAGCTGATAAAGCGAGAGTTGGTTTTATGGTGGTTTTATTACTCGAAATTTTCTCAAATCTGTGGAACAAACCGACTCTCGCATCATTTTTATAGGATGTAAGTGATTACTTATGTAAAACAAGGATTGTCGATCAACTTCAAGAGGTCAGACAATCTGCGGCTTGGTACTTAATGACTTAGAAGCGTGACCGAGAAGTAGTAGGAAATAAGAAGCTCTGACAACGGACGCTTGTTAGAGATTGAAGATTTCTTCAAGGTTTTCAGATTCATAACCTGAGTGAACGCGGTGCAATTCCGCCCTTCTATTCCCAAATCGCATATTTTTTGATAGTTAGAACGGGGTTGAGCAGAACCTGATGAAAGGCGTCCCTCTGGGTTCTCGAATGAGAGTACGCACTGCCAATGCGAAGAATTCCTTTGAGCTTGTGGGTTCTGCTTCAATCTTTTAAATGATTCTCCGATAGCTCAGTTGGTAGAGCGACGGACTGTTAATCCGTGGGTCGTTGGTTCAAGTCCAACTCGGAGAGCCACCGAATTCAGCTTGCTTGTTTGATCTACAAGCAACGAATGCCGTGCTCCAGGGTTTCTGTAGCGGTTCTATTCTTGGTGAACCTTAAACGAAGAAGGTTATCGCAACTATCCATAAGCGTTTGCGGAGTTTAAGCCTTTTTACTCTGATTAAGGCTTTGGTGAGGTTAGCCAATTCAACACGGTCTAGCGCTGGGTCGTGGCGGAAAAATAACAAGGGGTCTGTTAAAGATCGACAGACTCCGCCTCAAAGTCATTTGACAACAGATGACTTTGAAGTTTTATCGCAGTGGTGGCTGAGAGGTTGAAAGCGGCGGACTGTAAATCCGTTTCTCTAAACGGGACGCGTTGGTTCAAATCCAACCCCTGCGACCAAGTTTGTTAAGTGCGTAGCTCAATTGACAGAGCGACGGTCTCCAAAACCGTAGGTTGAGGGTTCGATTCCTTCCGCATTTGCCAAAAACTAGCAACAGGTGTGCTAGTTAAATGTTGATCTGAGAGGGCGTGTCAGCGAACGTTGTCTCAGGGAGTTTCGAGGGGTTCTAAGGCATAACCTCAAGCTGACTAGCTAAAGCGAAAGAAAAGCCTTAACAGAGTTGACCTGCACTATCCAAGACATAACGTCTTAAGGCTTGTGTTTGGAGTTCGTGCAGGTTTTAAAAGATGTACTGACAAGCTGTATGGAACGCTCAGTGCCCTCTCTGTGAGAGAGTTCCTGTTCAGCTCCACTAGCGGGTACAAATTGACTCGGACATAGCTTCCTCGTCCGGCAGTAAAGCGCAACCCCGCCGAGTCGTTGCAGTGTGCAAAACCGTAGGACGAACGGGTTTGTGAAGGGTACGTTAGATTGGCCACTGGCGTACCTGTGTAACCGTCAATCGGCGCCTTTAATTGACGGAAACACGAACGGTCGGAGGTAGCTCAGTCGGCAAGAGCAATCCCACAATTAGGGAGGTGTCGTAGGTTCGAGTCCTACCCTCCGAATCACGTAACGATTAAATGCAGAGGCTGTTAGGAAGGCGAAACACCGACGACATGGCGTGAATCGAAGCACGATCAGATCGGCATTGAGAGTTCAAATCTCTCCCTCTGCACCCAAGGATTTTTTTATGTGGACATTAAAAGATAAAGAGCTAAAACAAAAGCTCAGTACATGGTTCACCGACGAAGAGATTGACAAGACGTGTGGTTGCCAAATGAATGATGCTTGTATGAACATTCGTTTCAGAAACGAAATACCTTCATCCCGTGGAGTTGTTGAGGTTTACATTCCCAAAGAAGAATTTGAACTCACGTACGACCCTAACCGCTGGAACCCCTACCCTCAAGTTACACCTCCAAGCGAGGGTGATTGGCTTGTGCAAGACAAGAATGGGAACTACACCATCAGAGAATTTCACGCCACTTATGGCCCTGAGGGGTGTGATAAATGGTGGGAAAGCACCCCTACTTATTACCCCGAAGCAGTGGCTTTCAGAGCTTTACCGGAACCTTACACAGGAAATAAAAAATGAAACTGAGCTGGTTTGAATGCCGATTTCTTGCGAATAAATTGCAAGAATTAGTCGACGAACGTAAGGTCACGCCTTCAGAGCGGCGTCATTGCGACAATCTTATTCCTCTGTTCAAACGGTTAGCAGAGACACCTCATAGTCCCGATGGAAGAGAACGGGACATGGAGGTTCCTCTTGAAACTCAGTTAGATGAGAAAATCGCCGAGCTGGTTAATCTTGAAGCGGAAGTTGAGAAGAAGACTGATAATTTAGATAAAACCATTGCGTACCTTGCTAAAGATACTTGGGCTCAAATTTATTGTGTACTAAAAATCTTTCTTGTTTTCTCTTTGCTTGGTTCAGTACTTTACACAATCGCATACACAGTTCCTAAAGAGTGGGCGATTTGGGCTCCTATTCCCCTTGCGGTATTACTTGCAATCGTAGAACTGTTCGACAAATTTTTCTCGAAATGGTTTCACGGCCACTGGAAAAACAAATGAAGAAAGTTGAATTGACAATTGAAGAGGCCCAGTTCTGTTTAGATGGTTTGAGAACCATCATGCAAATAGCCAATGATGTTTCTTTGGTTTGTAAGTTGTTTCCGGCCATCGGCCGACAATTGCCATCATTAGATATCGGCTCAACACCTCAAATTGCAGACAGATTGGTCTACTTAATTCAAAAAGCAAAGGAAGAACAGATATGACGGTGAAAGTAATTCAATGCGATCACAAGAAACGTTTAGACGGATATTGGTCTGAACTCAAGCGACTTGCAGACAGGTGGGAAAAAGACCTATCCGATCTTAAGAGGATTAACGAAATCTCGGAAGCAGAAGCTAAAGCAGAAGGAGAAGTCCTAGAGCTTCTTTGGGATTACATGGAAGAAGTAAGCGAACTTGCAGAAGAAGTAGGACTTTATGACGAGGAGGAAGAATGAACTACCACAACGATGTAATAAGAAATTTTCATGCACAGGATGCTCTCATCCAAGAACAGAAGAAAAAGGATTGTGAGGCTCAAGAAGATAAAAAACCTTCGACTAAGGACGAAGAGATTGAAACCCCGTCCAGCTCCTTTATGTTTGTCACTGAAGTAAACCGCCTGGAGTCGAAGGATAAATAATGGAACTCTCACCTCTTCTTATTTACTTCGTTGGACAACTTGACGCGTTTAACGGCGCCTGTGGTCTCACCTTAGTTTTCGGAGGTATCGCTTTAGTGGTTATCAACCTTGTTAAAGCGGTTTCTTACTGTGACGCCGAAACAACTTACGAGCTTAAGGCATATAGCAAAATCAAATTTGTAACCGACAAGACAAATAAACTATTAGGCCCGATTGTGCTTGTTGCTTTTCTCGGCTCAACTCAACATTCCTCCCATCACGTAGCACTGTAGCAGCCATGATCGTCGTCCCCGCCATCTCTGCTAACCAAAGCATTCAGAACATCTCCAAGGGCGCTCTTCAGTGGGCAGAACAATACATTCAAGAACAGCTTAATCCCAAGAAAGAAAAATGATTGAATTAACACCGACCACAATTTACGTGATCAGCACAATAGATGAAGTAAAGAGAGTATTTGGAAGTCTATGTGTTCTCGGCTTTTTTATTGTTTTTGGATTGCTGTTCGCCCGCATTGGGACCGCAATTATAGAGTCTGAAGAAACCAACGAAAAATTTTGTCGCTGGTTTAATCCGATGATGCCAAAAATTCTCGGCGCTTTTATCTGTGTCGTTCTTCTCAATACCTTTCTGCCTAATCAAAAGACAATAGCCGCCATGATTGTTGTTCCCGCTATTGTCAACAACGAGAACATTCAGAACATTTCCAAGAACACCCTTCAGTGGGCGGAAGAGTACATCAAAGATCAACTTCAAACTAAAAAGAAAAATGATTGATAAATACAAAATCCACAACGAAATCTGTCTGAATCTTCATCAGACTTACGTCGCCAAGAACACTGATTACGGAGATTCTTTCGCTAAAACCCGTTCGGAGTTTCCCGAAGCAATTTTGATTCGCTTGTCTGATAAGTTTGAGCGCATTAAATCTCTTTATCGCAAGTCTGACCGTCAAGTCAAAGATGAAAGCATTGAAGATACTCTGCTTGATCTTGCAAACTATGCGATTATGGAAGTTGTCGAACGTCGTGCCCTGAAGCGTTCTGATGTCAATGACGAACCTCAGCACGTCTCTTTGCCGATTCAGGCAAAGTACACGGATAACGACGAATATCCTTACAGGTAATTAAACATGACTAAGTTTGATGTAGTCTCCGACCTGCATTTTGACCACTTCGTAGGAAGCGGTGAAGCGGGTACAGAATTCTTGGAAAGCGTATTTCTCAAGCCAACTGCTCCCAATCTTTTGGTAGCAGGAGATATTGGCAACTGGTACAGCGAACACGCTTTGTTTTATACAGACTACTTTTTCAACTTAGTCAGACATAAATATCAAAACGTCATTTGTATCTTAGGAAATCACGACTATTACCTCTTCGGCCTAGATAAAGAATCTAGCCCTGTCGCAAAGTACCGTAAGCGCTATTCAGACTACAAAAATGTTCATTTCCTTAGTCTTAGCGACGCTTTCAGCACGGTAAAAATTGAAGACACTACAGTCATTGGCGGAACACTCTGGTCTGACCTTGATCCAACCTATGAGCTTGATATTGTTCGTCGTCTCAATGACTTTTGGTATGTTCACGGTTTAACAGCAAAAGACTACCGACTTAGATTTGAAGATGAGTTGCTTGAGCTTGATAGACTGCTTGAAATACACAAAGATGAGAAAGTTGTTGTTCTAACTCATCATGCTCCGACTTTTGCTACAACGCCAATGTACAGCGATAGCCCGCTTCAAAGTGCTTTCTGTACTGACCTTACAAGAATGTTTCTTTCTCGGTCAAACATTAAAGCGTGGGTATTCGGTCATACTCATGTCAAAGCCGAGCTTGAGATTGGCGGAGTAAAGCTGGTTGAAAATTCGTTTGGATATTACGGTCAAGAGAGCTTAGATTACAAGCCAAAGTTATTGACAGTAGAGTAAAAATTTAGCCCCGCTTTTGCGGGGCTTTCGTTTCTTTAGATTCCCATCTTCTGATAGATTAGCGGGAGCAGGTTCGATTCAGGGTCAGGAGTTAAACGATGACCGACCTTGACAGCGATACCGAGCTTAGGGAGCATATTCATGACTTGAGCCGACTGAGCGTTTGCAGTTCCAGGACTGTAGGGTTTCTTCAGCAGTGCTTGATAGAGGTTCCCTTTTTTACCACCGTCAAGAAAACCGTCTTGTTTGAAAGTATCAAAAGCAATTTTGAGCACCGTGTTGAGACTGCAACCGCCCGTCAGGAATGTGTAAAGCTGAATGACCTTTTCGCAAACTTTCTTCTGAGAGAAGACCGTCTTGTCGTCTAAGAGCTTTTCAAGCTCACGTACTTCTTTCACCTGTTCTTCTTCATCGATGTCTTTGGTGAGCGCAAGAACGTCTTTTGAATTCTTGATGCGCTGTTCCAACATCTTCCCGTAACCGTCTTTGTAAGTGACGCGGGGTTCGGAGACTTTCTTTTCTTTCGGAGCTTTTGCAACTTTCTTCGCTTTAGCGGGTTTTGCGGTCTTTTCTTGTTTTTCGACTTTTTCAACCTTATCTAAAGCGATGAGCTTTTGTTCAACGAAGTCTTTGGTAACGACTTCAGGGATACCGACAGGTTCGTCAATGACGATGACATCTTCAGTGTTCAATGTGCTCATAAGTTCATCTAAATCTTCAGCTATTTGTTTCTCGTTCATGTTGTACCTCTTTGATTACAAAAGAATTTCTATATGCTTATTGTAGAGGTGTGAATATTGGCGGGGAGACTCACCTTATCTTCATTCCAAGCATGAAAAAGCCCCGAAAAATTCGGGGCTGATTTTTAGATGGATACTTCTGTTGTGAAGAATTCTGCCTGACCTGTTCGTGTTAGTTCTCGGTTGATCTTATTGACCATTTCAATGGCAACTTCGTCTTGATAACCGAAACGCCAAACAAGTTGTTCAATCATTATCAGACAGTCTGCAAGCTCGGTGACTAAATCCTTTCGCGTGATTGGATTGTGACCGTGACGGCGCATTTTGATGATAGCCAAGGCGCATTCAACGGCCTCTTCCTCCATCTGTCTGAGTTGTTCTTCTTCGGTATGAGCGTTGGCAATTTTCGCAATTGCTTCTTTGTGTTCTATTTCTGTTTTCATTTATAAGTCTTCTAGTTCTCTCTTGTAAGAGATACGTGACGGGTGTCTTGGCTGATTTGCTTTTGTTTTGCCTAAACACTTTATTTCTTTGTTTTTATATTTTTCCTTGAACTGATAACTTCTATCTAACCAACCTCCGTCGTCTCCCCAAGCCGCGATGATTAAATCAGCTTCTTCCATCATCTTTTCAAGATAACTGTCATTCTCTGGCCCGATAGGCTCTTCTTGTTTAAATAGTTCTGAACGGTCAGTTGCTCTAAATGCAAAGAGGTTGCCTACTAAAAGTCGCCCACAACCAAATTTCTTAGCAAAGAAGATCATATTTTTGACTGTGTGGTCGTCAATTTTGTCGTCTGCGACAGAAGGGTTTAAGCAAACAAAAAGAACTGTTGGCTTGCTTTTATCCCAAGCTCTCTCAAGCGAATAACGATACAAGCCGTCTTTTGAAATAATTGCCGAAGAAGTCGTTTCGTTCATTTTCTTTCCTTAATAATTTCCTTCACAAACCTGATAACAGGTTAATCCAAGCGACCGCCACATTTGAACAACCCGTGCGCGGTCTTCAAAAATTCCCAAAATTTCATATTGGCATTTAATCTCGTTTTCGTAGATTTCCTTCTTGACCTCCCAGTCGGGACGAAAATCTCCGTCTTTGCGCATGAACAACATATCGTCGTAAAAGTTTCCAAAGCATCCCCAAACTTTCTTTTTTAGCCAATTCATGGTTAATTCTCGATAGGCTTCAGACCTTCCCGTGACAAACAAGATTCCTCTAGTCTGATAACCGTGCAAAGCGTTTCTGAGCAGTCTTAGCGTGTTTTTGTTTGGTTGAATAACTTCGTCTTTATCTGAATTTTCGTAAAACCTTTTCCAGTCTTTTGGTTCTTGTTGGATAAAGTGCAGACGGTGAGAGCAATCGGCCAAAACGCCGTCAATGTCAAAGATGTAAGCACGTTGTAAATGTGTCATTTTTATTCCAAGATTTTTTAGTACGAGAAAACGGCATAGGTTCTAAACCTATACCGTCAATGTGTTAGATGGCGTGAGTTACGATGTAGTCTCTTAACCCTTTCATAGCTCCCTGCTCATCGATGGTGTAGCGATTCGGCTCGGTGAACAGTTGAACGTTAAGTTTGTTTTTGACTGTGATTGTCTTTTTTGTGACCGAAACTTTAAATTCTCTGCCCTCGTATTCGATTAGAGCGCTGAATTTTGGAGAACGACCGAAAATCGTTTCTCGATTGCTAATGATGAAGTTCATAAATATCCCCTACTGCTGTTTTTCAATCAAATAACTTTCGATGATGCTATAAGCCGATTCAAACTTTTCGAGCGCATAGCCGATTGTTTTGTTGAATTCGTCTTCTGCGTTTTCTGCTATTTCTTTTCGGTCTTTGATGAGCCGAGTCTTCGCAACCTCTTTAACGCTGTCGGCGTGTTTCTGAGTCAGTGACTGAATAACACCCTTGAGTTCGTCAAGTTCTGAAAGTGCTGTACAAAAAGCATCTTCTTGTTCAGCAGAAACCTCACAACGTTCAGCGAGATAACGTGTTAGCGGGTCATCAGAATCTTTACCAACTTCGACCAACTTTTCAACACCGTAGACTTTGCATTCAACTATCGAAAGACCATTCATTTTGTTACCTTCTTAAGTAGTTACTTACTTAAGTATTATTGTATTTTAATCTATATAGGCGGGTTGTGCCCACATAGAATTAAGTAGTTAGTTAGCCATTCTTAAGAGCTGAAATTTCTTTTAAAATCTCGCACTTACGAATTTTGAGGTCAATCAGCTCAAGTTCTTGTTCCAAGTTTTTGAGCTTAACTTCCTTAATCGGGTCAATAACGGTCACTGTTTTTTCGACTACATTCGATGCGCCAGCGACAATCTGAGGTTTATTTTCGAGATATTTGCTTTGCTTCTCCAATAGCTTAAAAGTTTCATTTTCGATTTTTGCTATTTCTGCTTTTTCTCCATAGTCCAGCAATGCGCCCAATCTCTTTTTCGGAAATTTCTTTTTAAATTCAATGAGTTTTTGCAGTTGCTCTCTATCTAAGCGATTGGTTCGTTTGGCAACATCTTTGATTTCATCGAGAGTGACTGGATAAATAGTCTTAAGCGGGGTTGTGCATTTTCTTGTTTCTTCTTCGACAATTTCACTGTAGAAATCGCCAATTCTGAAAGCAACTTGCTTGGAGACAATGTTGTAGTAAACATTGCAACGGGATGCAGTCTTGGTTTTTGAGCAGATGAAAAGCACATTTTTCAACCCTTCTATGCTACGAGATTCCATCTTACGACGCTTGTCATCTGTTGCCCAATTGATGATGGATTGCTCAAACCATTCTTCCTTCAACTTCATAAAAGCTCCTTGTTTGCTGTTGAAAACCGCTTTCATGCGATTCACCCTTGCAGTTTACAGGGGTGAATAATGGAATGTTCTTTTAAATCAAAGACATTCCATCAGCTTTCAGGTACAGTTCTTCGCTTATTTGGTTGAATGGAAAGATGTAGTTTTTATCGATATTTCCACTTCTTAGCATTTTGCAGAAACACGCCAACATTACTTCGACGTCATACCGAGCCGAGTGAGCTTCTGTTTCGCTGTATATGACGTCAAGCGCAAAGCACAATTCCTTTAATCTCGGTACTTTTCCATCAAAAGTTGCCCAGCGAGTTGATCTCATGGTGCAAAGTGTCGGAGTTGTAATTTCACTCATACCGAGCCGCTTAAATTCTCGGTTTAGAAAAGAAGTATCAAAGGCGGCGTTATGAATCACGATAAGTGTGGCATTTTTCAATTGCTCGTGAATCGCTTCTGCTTTTGTTTCGAAAATTGGCTCGCTCATTAAGTCGGCCAATGAAATGTGATGAACGGCTTGTGCTTTCGGGTCTATGGCTCTCTGTGGATTAAATCGCTGTAGGATACTTTTTGACTCGTCTTCCAACAATTTATCATTTAATACTAATCCACAATACTCGATGATCTTGTGGTCTTCGCCAATACCTGTTGTTTCAAGGTCTAATCCAACTATGTTTTTCATATGTGCGCTCTAAGGATAAATCCCGCCGCAACAATGCGATTGGCAAAGATTGCAACGAGATTCGGGTTAATTGATAAAAGTTATCTTCTCACTGCGAAGTCTGGAGAGTTCGTTTTCTGCTTGTTTGAGTTCAAGATTTTCCATCTCTTCAATCACAGGGTCGATGCAAGGTATCGGGTCTGCCGTTCTGTCTCTTGAGACTGCTAACGCTTTCAAACCTGTTTTTGCAATATAGCCGTTGGTCATCAATGCGCATTGTTCTAAAGCGCCGTCAAACGCTTCAAAACTCTTTCTAGCGGGTAAATGAATCGACCATGTAAAACTCTGCGACAACTCAGCAACATTCCCATCAAAAACGAATAAACGCTTGTTAAGAGCTTCTATTTGTTCGTCTGTCAGCCCGTCGGGGCGAACGATGAATGAGCAATTTGCCAAAACAGTGACGTAAATATCAATCGGGGAAAAGTCGATCACGACGTTATCGGGAAGATTTCCAATCATTTTCTTCAGTCGCTTAAGCATCAGCTCGTGAAAGTTCAGAAAAGCCTCTCCGTTATCTGTCATCTTGGAAAACTTCTTCTTGTCGATCAACTTATCAACCTCGATGTGTACGTACTTGCAGTTGAGTTTTTTGGCTAATTCTTCTGCGAATGTTTCTTTTTCAGAACAAATTTGCGGGCCAACAATCTGCACTCTCATTACAATTCCTCTTGGTCTGATTGATTTTCAAGACATTGTAATGGACTCATTTTTGGCGAAATTTCTTTAAATGAGTCCAGCAGAATTAAACCCAGCGAACCGACTTCCTATTGTTCTTCATAAAACTCCGAAGCCCAATCTTCTGTATTGCCAAAACCGCAAAGACTCGCTCTTCGCCTACGAGTCAAAGACTTCTTACCTCTATCTTTCCATTCTTTGCGTTTTTTCAGAATGATTAACTTTGCTTTCTGAAGTTCTGCTAAAGACAAGGTGGAGAAATGACATTCTTCAAACTCAATGCCGAGTTCTCTTGCGAGCCAAGCGTAAGCCTGTTTTCTTGTCATTCCCCCGTACTTCCAAAGTTTGTCAAACTCCTTATGACAATCTTGTCTAATTTTCTTTTTGATTGGGATTTTCAGAGTCTTACGAATCTCATTCAGCTTCGATGACATTTTCACGAATGAACGGTTTCATTGCCATCAACTGAGCGATGAAGTCTTTGAAATCTCTGACCGTCAGTTCGAGTTCGATTTCGCTTTCGTCCCGCTTATCAATCGCTTTGAACTTCACGGTCGAACTACCAATTTGCGCCTTTGCAACCAATGTTGCGTTTGTTGATGTTGCTTCTGCAATTTTGCTCACTGCCATAATTAAGCCTCTTTATCAGTAAAAGTTTTCGGATATTGATGTCCAGGAAAGTAGAAAATCTTGTCTAAACCCATTGAGTCACTGCGAGCGCAGTTTTTGAGTTCTCTGAGTTCTTTTTCTACTTTTTCAAATAGACAGGGATTGACATTCTCGAACATATCGAAAATGTCGAGCCAATCTGCGTTGCGTGCGAGACAGAATCCTAAACACTCTTCGCCATACATAAATCGTCCGCTGTAGTTTTTATACAGATCGAACGAGATGTCTTCACATTCGGAAGACCCGCAGGTTTCCTTCAACAGTTCAACTAAATCTTGACTAATCATTGTCATAAAATTTACCTTTTAAACATGGGGTGTTTAAACTTTCCCTCTCTCGCGAGTTTTTTCAATTTTTCTTCTGGGATTAGAGGCCCAACGCCTCCGTATCGCAGTCCATACCGCAGACCAAGGGCTTTCTCTGTTTCGTTAGGGTATGCCTCTGCTCTAAATCGGTATTTGGCGGCATTCCAACCGATCTTTTTGAACAGTTCTTCCTCTGCAAGCATGGGGGACTTTGCTTTAATTCCGAACTGAAACTCTTTCTTGATCGAGTTCCAAATGCCCCATGTTCTGCCCCCGCCGTTTTCATACTCCTCACGAAATCTTTTTCTTCCTCCCATTTACTTCTCCTCCGTCCCCTTCAAAAACTTTCTGATCGTGCGTCTGGCGGAGGAAAGAGCTTCGCGGGTAGCGACTAGGTCTTTATCAAGGGCCTCGCAGAACTCGTCTTCATCTTCGTGGAGATCAATATCAAAACGCATCCGGTTATTTACATACTCTTCTCTGCCAATGATTCTCTCTAGGAATGCCAACCCCGCCTCCAAATTCTGCAATGCGTCTTTATCCAAGTGTGTGTACATTTGCTTCTCCTTCCTCAGGTTTATACGGAGCCGGAACTGCCTTAAACGCGAGAATCTCATGTGAACCATGTATTGCCCATTTGTCATCATCGGGAAAATATCGGTCGAGTTCTGTTTCGATAGTGCCATTGACATATCTAACCGATACTAGGTAGGCTCCCGCCTCGGGTGGTATTACTTGCGGGTATAGGTTCCAAACATTGGCTTGATATTCCCGTGAAGGCGCAACCTCGTTTTTGTTAAATGCAAGGACTGCGTCCACGTTTGAAAACGGAGAGTTAGGTACTAAAACGCCATTGCTGCTTGAAGCGTTTAGCTCTAGGCCCTCAGAGTTATTGTTCCATTGCTTGCTAATTTGCTCCTGAACTTCAAACTCGCTAAAGAACTTGTATACCCATTCACCGAACTGTCGATTTTTGAAAGCAAATTTCATTTTCCTCTCCTGTTAGTAGGTTCCTTTTCCGCCGAGACATCTGTATCCATCAGTGCCGAAACGACACGACCTGCGCGAGCGAGGTACTCTGCGTCTGCCGCTAAAACGGTTGCTTTAAACCCGTAACTCTCAACAGTTATGGAAAGCTCAGAGCCGATGTGTCCGTCGCCGTATGTATCGTCGGGGTGGTCAATCTTTTCGCCGTATACGATTTCAGCTTGTTTAAGTTTTTCGAGATTCATTTGTTCTCTCCTTCTTCGCAATCCCTAAACTGCGATTGGGGCTTTAATCGCGGGATACGATTCATAGCCCGTAATCTCAAAATCATCGAACTTATATTCCCAAGGGTATTTATGATGATTTCTTATATTTAATTGTGCGCTCGGGGGTAATGGAGTGCGAGATAGCTGTAATTTCGCCTGTTCAATGTGATTGTCGTAGAGATGAATATCTCCGCCCGTCCAAATAAATTCGTCGGGAATGTAACCCAAACCATCTGCAAAAATGTGGGTCAGTAAAGAATAACTTGCAATGTTGAACGGTACGCCTAAGAAGAAGTCGCAACTTCTTTGATAGAGCTGACAAGACAGATACTTCTTGCCCTCTTCTTCCCTCACAAAGAACTGAAAGAGACAATGACAGGGCGGTAGTGCCATCTGTTCAACTAATAAGGGATTCCAAGCGCAAACTATGTGCCTTCTCGAAAAAGGAAAATGTTTAAGTTGCCAAAAAACTTTTCCTATTTGATCTTCTTTGCAAGTATCGAGATTCTTAAACTCTTTTTGCTCTTCAGTGTAATTATCGGGATCGACGACCATTCCTTCGACAAAACCCTGTGAGGTTTCAACGGTTGCGTTGGTACCTACTGCTGAAAAAGCTCGCCATTGCTGACCGTAGATCGGGCCGAGACTTCCGTCTTTTAAAGCCCATTCGTCCCAAATAGTGACGCCATTGTTTTTGAGATACTTGATGTTCGTATCTCCGCTCAAGAACCAAATCAGCTCGTGAATGATGGATTTCAAATGAAGTTTCTTTGTGGTCAGAAGCGGGAAGGATTCTTTGAGATCAAATCTCATTTGGGCACCGAAAATTGCTCGTGTGCCAACGCCCGTTCTGTCTTCTCGATGATTTCCTTTATCGAGAATTTGTTGCATTAAATCAAGATATTGTCTCATGGTTTTTCAAGAAAAAGAGTTTGATTAAGACCCAAATAATTACCAACAGAAAAATTAAAATTGCCGAAATTGGTTGGTTGTCTCGAATAATTTTCATAGCCGAAAAAAAGGCATAAATACCACCGACTTTGACAATGAAATCAATAAATAATTCGAAAAAAACAAGGCATTGCTTCATAATTTTTGAGAATAAATAGTGACAACCAATGCCGAGATGACGGCTACTAAGAAAATGGAAAGAGCTAAGTAATGGTTCTTGTCCCAAGCAACAATTAACCCGACAACGAAAGCTAGAAGACCACCGGCTCCCGCCATTAGCCCGACAAGGTGATAGAGAAAGTCAAAGAAGGTTTTCATTTGTTCTCTTTCTTAATTTCCACCACAACGTTTATTGGTTCATAAGCAAACCATTCAGCGTTGTTGACAAAATCCCGAGAAAGAGAGTCATAAAGCCCCTCTTCAATGACTAGAAGATGACGGTAATCTTCGTTTTTGTTTTTGATTGCTAAAAACTCCTGTCCTAACTTAAATTGATCAAAGGGAATTTTTCCTTGATGTGTCAGTTTGAAATTTGCTTGAACTTTTGCTTTTTCATATTTTTGAAATTGCTTAATTACGTTCAGACATTCATCGACAATTTTTTGCGTTGTCCAGAGTTTGTCTCCCGTCATGACAAAGGGGAAAGTGAAGTCTCCAGCGTGTGCGTAATCCCAGCCAAACCAAAGACCTTCGATGTCTCTCAACTTCCCGCTGAAAGTCAGCCCGCCATGTGCTTCGATCTTGTCCTCTATGTCCCAATATTTTTTTCCATAGAACGGGTGATTTTCAGGAATAGAAACATAACCACATGGGTGAGAACCGAGGGACAAAACCAGCCATTTGTATTCGCCCACTTCCCCTTCCGCCAGCTTCTCAGCTTCGAGAAGACGCATTTGATATTCCATTTCTTTGTAGATTGTCATTTCAGTTCTGTCCTTTTGTGGTAAAGGTAGTGATAAACCTTGCCGTCTTCGGCTTCTAGCTTTGCCATGCAGTAAGAAAGATTGAAAATCACTGTTGTCGGAGCAGTTCCTTTGTTCACTCCGTCTTCGTAAAATTCACCATCTTTGCAAACCGAGCGAAAGCCGAAACGACGTAAAACTATTTGAGCTGGCTCATAGATTTTCTTCATGAATTTCAGCATCGTGAGTCGGCTCGGACGTAAATCCCTATACAGTTGATTACGTGCTTGTCTCTGTAGCTTTATATTCAGATCGTTTTTAAAGAGCTGTAATGTAGGTTCTGGGAGCGTTACACTCCCGACATCGCAGTCTGTAACCCAGTAAAACCCACGAAACCAATAGACTTTTTGGTTGTAGATAAGCCAAATGCCGTATCTAGAGCAATCAAGAAGCAGAATCTTGTCTCGGTTCCGAATCATGTCTTTCACAAGATCGTCAACCTTTTTGTTGTACTTCCCATCAGGGAACCACAAAGAAGGTCGTTTAATGATCTTCTTAATGTTTTTGAATTTCATTGCTAATCTCCGAATTAACTAAAACAATTATATCGTAAGTAGTTAACTACTTACGATACGTATAAATGAAATTCCTTAGATGGTTTTTAACAAACCCACTATGTTGTGCCATTCATCGGTCTGAAGCCCAGCATTTATGGCTCCGATAGCGTCTGCTAAGTGTTCATTTTTCTCGACCATGACACTTTCTCCCTTAAGTTTTCGCTTAATCCAAGGTGCATTCGGAAACTTTCCAGAAGCCCAAAGAATCATCTCTTCTTTGCTAGCAGTTTTGTGCTTAACCGCTTTGACTTTGTTTTCTTGAGCAGTCACTTGAATAATTGGTATCGGCAGACTTGCGAGAAGCCCAATGCAGATACCATAACTAGCCATTGCTCTAGCACTCTGAGACCCGTGCGGTACTTCAACGAATGCGTAAGTCGGAGACTCTTTCTTAATCACCTCACAAACGCCCTTAAATAGCGCTCTAGCGCGTTCTAAATCTTGACTGTTCTTACGTACTCTTTTCTCATTAGAACTCTCTGTAGAGACCAATTTGAGGTCGTGTATGTCAAAATCGTTGCTGTCGGTGTCAATGGTTCCGATAGCAATACCAAAGTTTCTCAGGGAGGGGTCGATACCTATAATTTTTATCTTTTTCATTACATTTAGACGCAGATACCCCTGCCTGAAGGCAGGGGAGAAAGCGCCTCCTCTTTTTGTTAAGTTAAAAATAAATTTGTTTGAGGCGGATACTCTCAAGTTCCGCCTCTTCTCGGTCTTTCGATCGGTTGTGATTCTTCGCCAATGTTGAAAGGGGTTTCGTATCGACAGCACCGCTCCTACCTCTCAGAGCTTTTAATCATCGACCACAGAGCGTGGAACTAGAATCTACATTCCACGGTGTCTATACATTCCCAATCAACGTAGTTCGTCAAACGACGAACTGAGGCTAGTCAACTAGAGGCTTTTTCAAGTCTCGGCCTGGAGACCGAGGTAGTTGACTTACCAAGTTCCATAATTTACGTGATAGGAAAGTTCGTTCTCTTTCTGCACTTCTTCTTTTTGCGGTCTAAAGACTTCCAGCAGAGCGTTTCTAATAATGGGAAGAATGAAGCACGTTGTGAAGTTGTCTATCAATTCTCTTTCGGAAATCTTTGGCCCTTTGTATTTCAGTGATCGCAATACAGCTTGAATCAACTTTGTATTAGCTTTTAGAAAAGAGCTGTCTTTACATTCAAAGAGAATTTCGTTTTTTTTGTCGTAATAAACGTCCGCTCGTTTAATTGCCTTAAAGTTTTTCAAGTCCACAACCAGATCGTAAGTAAACTGCCATAACTCAAGTTGGTCGATAACATCGGTTGTAATGCCCGTGATAGAACCGAAAACCTGAATTCTAAAAACAAGTTTCTCGCTTGCTGGTGTGTTTCTTAAAACTCCGCAATTAAAGCGTTTAACTTCTAATTCTTCGCCCACAAGAAGGTTTCTTTTCTTTTCCAAATCTTCACTAAGAAGAACTGGCGAATGAGAAAAAGGACTCTGAAAACTTAGTCTGACTTCGCTTTCGTTTTCCGTTCTGTACTGATTGAATACAGCCATAAAATAGTTCTTCCATTTTTTTGCGCTTGCTTGAAGAACATCAATTGTCTGTACTTTACTGACATTCTCGTTTTCTTCGATGGGAAACAGAATGCTTTCGTTGATTTCTTCTGCCATTATTCTTCTCTGCTAACAGTGCTGATACCGTCTCGTTTCGTGACAACGATTGAGTTATCAATCCAATCACGCAACGAGTTATGAGAGACAACCAAAGCTGTACCAAATTGCTTTGCTTTCTCTTCTAATATTGACATCATGCGCTCTAAACCACTGGCATCAAGGGCGTGATCGACTTCGTCCGCAATATATAAGTCAATCGGCTTTTTAGCCCTTGAAGCAACGAGGTCTTGCAGTGCCATAGAAGTCGCAACACGGACTTTTCTTTTTTCTCCACCACTTAATCCAGCGAAGCAATTTGCGCCCTTGACGCTTTGCACATCAATAGAAAACTTCTCTTTGAAGTCTCCCTTAGCGGTCTTAGTCAAAGTCTGCCAAGTTGCAGTAATTTCACCGTCTGACAGCGTGTTGAGATAGAAAGCCGTTCTTTCGTTCAAAAATGGCGTTACGGTATCGAGAATGTGCGCACGAATGCCTTTGCGTGAATAAAGCTCGTCCACTGCTTCGGCAATTTTCTGCTGTTCCGCATATTTTTCGTGCTCACTTTCTCGTTCTTTCTTGTCTTTTTCGAGCTTCGCAATACTCTCTTCAAGCGTTTTGATTGTTTTGTTATACGGGGTTTCGCCCTTAACTGTTACTTCTTCAGTAGCCTCAATCGTTTTTTTCAAATTTTGAAGTTCACGCTTTTGAGTATCAATCTGAAATTGAACGTCTTGATTTTTCTTAAGACGTTCATTTAGTTCATTCATTGCCGACATTAACTTAGTAACGCTAGGCATACTCTTTTTAAAGTCTTCGGCGTCTTTCGCCAGAACCTTCGCTTCTGCGACTTGATTCTTAAAGTCTTCAATCTGCTTTAAAACTTCTTTTGTCTTGTTCGCAATCTGCGTTTCAATCGCCTTTTTAGCAGTTTCTAAGTCTTCGGCTTGATAGACTTTTCCGCATTCGCTACAGTGCGTGCCGATCTTTGCTTCCAAATTGTTTATCTCTTTATTGAGGTCAGCGATTTTCTCTTTTTCTTTTTCAATCTCCTTTTTTGTCATTACACAATGACTTTGTGCAGACATAGCAAGTCTTTGCTTTTCGGCACCCTTTGCTTCAATAAAGGAGTATTCGTCGATCTTTGCTTGAATTTCAGCTTTCTTTTTCTCAATTGCTTCTACAGCTTCGACAGGCAACGCAGATGCTTTCTTCAATTCCGATTCAAGTAAGTCTTTGTACCTTAATTGTTGTGCTCTTTCTAAAGTGGCATTTCTAATATGAGTTTCTCTTTCGTAAACAACATCGTCTAAAAGTTTTTTGTTGTTGCTTAGTTCAGAAGTCAGATTTTCTATCCTTCCCTGCGTCTCAGTGGTCAAGCGCACACAATCCTGATACTTTGCATGAGCGATTTCACTTGCTTTTTGAAGTTTGTCAATGCCAGCGGCTTCTTCAATCAGAGTCTTCAAAGCCTTATCAGTCAATGCAGGAAGATCAGGCATCTTTTCCTGCACTGCGTAAATGGACGAAGTAAAGATTTCATAAGAACAACCGAGCAGATCATTCACAAGAGCTTGGGTGTCCGCCACCGTTGTCTTGGTTAACTCACAACCTGACCCGACATCATTTCCATCGACGATGACGTGCTGAACAATCAAGTTGTTTCCCAATCTCTTGCTCTTTCGTCCTCTTTCAATGTAGTAGCAGTTCAGCCCTTCTGTCCAAACTTCTACTCCGACAACACATTCCTTCTTTGCTTTCTTGTTGATAACGGCATCGCCAGAGACACCTCGGCCCGTTACACCGTACAAGCACCAACAAAGCGCATCAACAAGACTGGACTTACCTGCACCGTTGCTGTTTGCACTTTCGTCGTCTTCGTTTCTTCCTTCTATGAGAGTTAGACCACAATTATGAAGATCAACCTCGGCTTCGCCGATAACAAGAAAGTTTTTGATTGATAATTTGCCAAAGTACATGATTAGCCCTCAATTTCGTTGTAGATTTCAAACGCTTTTTTCTTAACTTCTTCTCTAAACTCAGTCGAAGAATCTTTGAGTTTTTCGTCCAAATAGCTCATTAAAGAAGCGCTTAAAGGGTTATGTTCGATGTCTTTAACTGTTGTTGCTCGTGTTACTTCAGCAGTCTTCGCTTTGAGATTGACTAAAGCATTTTTAGCCCCGAGAGTTTCGATCAATTCGTCGTGAATTTCTTTGGCTGTTTTCAGGTCTTCATCTGTGGTCAATCTCACATAGTTACCTGCGCAAATCTCAGCGTATTCTCCTACCGTGTAATCTTTAGCGGTTTGATCGAGATCGACGAATTTCGGGGTATTGCTTTCTAACCAAGCCCAGCGGTCTGTCGCGGTATCAAGAAGAATATTTCCTGATAAAGAACCAATGTCAGACCAAGTGTGGTGACACAATGCGCCAACAGAGATCAGTTGCTCACTGACTACTTTGTGATTGTGATAATGACCAGCGAAGATTTTGCCCTTAAAGCCCGTTGATTCAATGTAATCTTGAGTGATACCGCCAGCGGGCAGACCTTTGATTACTCCGTCTATCGGAGCGTGAGTAAAGACATATTTAACTTTCGGGTCTTTGATTAACTGTTCAAATTCTCTCTTCCACCATTCAATGTTCCTTTGCCACGGGATAAAGCCGAGCTGATGTTGAGAATAAGTCTCTGTAATGACATCTGCATTACATTGACTGATGAACATCGAATTACCATACTGTTCGCCATTTGCGAATGCGAGGTCATGATTGCCCGTGACAAAAAATGCTTGATCGAATTGATCTCTGATTTCCTTTAAACATTCAATAGAAGGAACTAAGACGCTCGTGTCAATCTTTCCTTTCACATGAAAAAGATCACCGCAATGAATCAAAGTGTCACAACCGAATGCTTTAGCCTGTTTTGTCACCCGTCTCATTTCATTGAGGATGATTTCAAGACGAGAATTTGCGCCCCTTTCATTGATGGTCGAAAACTGTGTCCAGTTGTGCAAATGTGTGTCGCTAATGATGCAGATTTTCATCACCAAGTCCCCCATAATGGATGAATCGCAAGAGCTTTCTCTTTCTTTATGACTGTTGCTTCTGTATCGGTTAAACCGTTCTTGCAATAGATGTTGTAGAGATATTCGCAAGCCTCTTGAACGCTCTTAGAATCGCCGATTCTTAACCTTCTCCCTCCCAAGGGAATACCATCGGGGAGGTCGCCCCTCATACCTCTGTAGATGCACCAAAGATGCGAGGAAAACAAACTCTTGTCTCTGTCTTCTTTAGTTTTAGTGAGCTTTCTATAGAGGTCGTAATAAAACTTTTTAAAGTTCGAAAACGTCGGATAGTCGATGTCTATTTCGTCATCGTTCCACGGTTGCCAATCTGCCCCACTTAAGACTCTTAAGTCTCTATTTGAGCGTGTGAGCGCAAAGTAAAAAAGATAGAACTCCCACGGTAGCCCACGAGTATATTTGGCGTCAACTTCATCTTTAGTTTTCCCAAGAAACCACAACAGTCTCATAACGGGAGAAAATTGGACGTCATTAAAACAATTAAAGTCGACAAAATCACGTCCGTTGGGTATTTTGAGCTTTACTCCAAGCTCTTTAAATTTTTCTCTATTGAAAAAGAAATCAGCGACACTCTTTGGTTTGGTAACCGATGAGTCAACAACATCATCTTTATCAAAAACAAGAATTCTTCCGCCAGTAGGCTTCCATGTTAGAAACTCCATATCGAACTTCATTAAGTCCGTCCTACTCAGTGCCGTCTCAACGGGGAATTCCAACATTAGATCGGACGATGAGTAAGTCGGACAGAGAGCGCCGTAACAACTGTACGGGCGCTGTCCGAAATGAAAGTCGTACAGAGATTTAGATTTTTCTAATATCTGTTCGACAGAAATCATTTTTACGCCTTTAAAAGATTGCTAAGTTCGTCGTAAGCACATTCATCGGTGATCTTTTTAACAAGCTGACTCTTGTAGTATTTTTTATCACCATATTGAATGTAAGCGCCTGATACTTCGAGCTTTTTCGTCTCGACTAACAGGTCTATTAGAGAGCTTACATAATCGAATTGAGGAACGTTCTCAGCGTTGTAATACATATCCACTGAGCAGACTCCAAACGGCTTTGTAATCTTGTTTTTGCGTGCTTCTATCGTGATTTTCTGACCGAGATACTTCTTGTCTTTATCGACAATCTTTTTCTTATTCAAAAAGAGACGAACAGAGCTGAAATATTCCATTGCTTTACCTCCAGGCGTGCTAGTTGTCGGGACGTAAGCTCCTGGAACGGTTCTGACCTGATTGAGATAGACGAAAGTAGCATTCGTTTTCCATGCTTTCTGAGCCATAACCTTGAGCGTGGTAGAAGCAACACGAGCCAACGCCGTTGTGTCGTTCATGTTGTATGCATCAATGTCTTTAGCGGCTGAAGAAGCTGGAACCGCACTAGCAATCGAATCAAAGACCGCCATTATCGGAGCGTCTGCGTCGATAATCGCATTGTCTCTGAGTGTTTCGCACACTTGAATAGCAATCTTATTGCCGTCTTCCCATGTTTCAGGTGTGAAGTAGAAGAAGTAAGGACGTTCGGTGTTAAGACCTAAATTTCTTGCTAAGTCGATGCTGAAAGCACGCTCCCAGTCAATGAAAATCGCAACACCGCCAAGGGCTTGTGTTTCGATCATCATCTTGGTAGCCATAAGCGTCTTCCCCGAGCTGGATTCACCTACTATTTCAACAATACGACCGTAAGGCAGACCGCCGTCATACTTACCGCTGATGACTTTATTCAGCGGTTCATAGCTCGTATTGATGAACTTGTCGTAACCGATAATCTCGGAATTTGGGCCAATCTTTTTGTCCAATAATGCAATTGCGTCTTCTTTATTCAATTTAATTTCCTTTAGAGAACAATGTCTCGAAAATGTCAAAGTGGGCAAGAAACGAATTGAATTCGAGGTTTTCACACAACTTATAAAACGCATCTCCTTCAAACTTACCTTTCGACATATAGGTTTTAGAAGTGTCAATTTGCGGGTTCCTTATGTTCATAAGGAGCAAATTTCTCTTGAAGGTCTCTTGTTTCTCCTTTGAGTCAAAAAGTGCTTGTTCGTAACGATTGCGGGGCTTATTCAAAAGAAAATTATTGAAATTTGAATAATGCAGAGCCATATCAGTTGCTCTTTCTTCACCGATACCGCCTACACCGTTGATGTTGTCGCTTGGGTCTCCCATCAAGCATTTCTTAAATAAGAATTGCTCGGGCGTGAATACTCCTGTTTTTCCTTGAAAATTAAGATGGTTGATATGAACTTTGGTCTTCGGGTCAAACCATTCAATGCCTTTATCGATCAGCAGTAGCCAGTCTTTATCACCGCTCACTAACGTAACTTCTCGATTTCCTCTCTTAGAACAAAGCAGTCCAGCAAGATCATCCGCTTCGTAATTTGACGCACATAAACGAGCGATACCGAGCAAATACACCGCTTGATCAATAAAGGGCTTCTGAGCTGTATAAGCGTTCAATTCGGCTTGTTTAGCGGGCGTCAGAGGCTTTCTATTGCCCTTGTAAGCGGGATATAGATTGAATCTGAAGTCTGCCCTTCCATCATCTAAGACAATGAAGTCTCGGTCTCGATATTCTTTCTTGAGAGAGATCAGAGTACGAATAAAACCGAAGACCGCCTGAGTCTGAAAACCTGAGCTTGTCTTTAGAACAGACTGAGCGTTGCTTCGTCTGCCAAGATTGTTTTTGTCAATGAGTACGAGGTTTCGCATAGTCGAAAAAGGCGGCATTTCGCCGCCTTATCTGCTATTTCAATTACGGAAGATCGGCTGGGTCGATTGTTTTGGGCGCATTAAGACTTGCCAACATCGAATCTAGGTCATCAGCAATGCTCGGCATTTTCGGCTCTGCAACGGGCTGTACAGGGGCGGGCTTGACTTCCTGAGTCGGAGCAATCGGCGCTGCCACGGGCTGAGAAACAACCGTCTGAGCGTTCTCTACAGCGGGTTTCGACTGAGTTGCAATCTGATGTGATTCAGGTACATAGCTCGAAGCGATAGCGCTAACATTGACGCCCAAACGAGCGAATGTCTGAAGACCTTTCCCGACTTCAGCAGGTGTTGTCGAATGGCAATAAGCGTCCAAGTCGTGAATTTTCTCTTTAGTTCCAGCGGGCATCGGATAGGTTTCGGGATTGATAGAAACAACATAAGTTGTATCGAAACCTTCGCCAGTACGTGTGATAGAGAAAACCTGCGGATTAGCTTCATCGAAGAGCTGTTTGCTCCATTTACCGACCTGCTCAACGAGCTGATCGAAGGCACGACCACCGATCATCAAAATCTGCGGTTCGTTCGGAGTTTCAGAATCAAGTGCTAAGACGTTAATAAGATAACGCTGTACAGAACCGAAGTTGCTGACAATAGCTTTTTTCTGCTCATCATTCACGCAGTTGCTGACAGCTTCGCTAAGAGCTTCGCAGATAGGGCACGGTGTACCGAAGGTCTTGTTGTTGCAGATGACTTTTGCGACAATCTGAGGCTGACCTTTTGCGTTTGCTTTGCCGAGGTCTTTACACCAGTGTTCACCGTAGTCATGCCAGAAGGTTTCACGATCAGCGGGATTCCATCCGGGCAAAAGAACGAAACGTGATGTGCCCTTTTTCGGAGTCATTACTTTGATGTCGTTGCGAGCACGTTCGGCTTTTTTCTTGTTAAGAATGTTTTGAAGTTTGCTTAAGTCCATGATTTAATTTCTTAAGTTAGTTTGTTAAGTAGTTAACTAGTTACTAATTGGTCAAAAAGATTTACGGGAATTTAAGGCTACAGAACCTCCTGCCTGCACAAGACGGGCGTCTAAGAGTTGTTGAATGATTTTCTTTCGATCAACTAACGCAGTACAACAGGCTTGAAGTTGATCTCTGATTCTTTGAGCTTCGACCAAATTGACATACTCTTGAAGATAGTCTTCACCAAGTTTGATTTTTGATTCAATTGCTTTGTCGGTGACTCGTTTTTCCTTAACTTCCAGTTCTGCTTCAACTTGCGCATAGCGTTCGGCGTAGAAGCGATCAAATTTGAGCTTGACCAAATTTAACTGTCTTTCAGCCAAAACTTTTTGACTCAGGTAGTAAGAAAGAAGAGACGCTTGATTTAAAGCGCATTCATCAAGATTGATTTCGTTCACTTGAATTTCATCAGCGAACTTAGTCATGTCGGGTTCGTAATTTAGTGCCATTTATTACCTCGCTAATTAAGTAGTTAATTACTTATTATAATACCACTTCTTTGACTTTATTGAAGGTGGAAATAAGATTGTTCATCTTTTCTTCATCGAAAAGAACTTGAGCAGGATTGATACCGCAGACGATTGTCATATTCTTTGCAGGGTCGTAAATCGCTTGACCATCTGCTTCAGATGCTTTCAAATCTGGAAAGAACTTTCTGATTGTTGTTGAACCAAGAGCGACTACTACTGCGGGATTGATGACTTGAATCTCTTTTTCAAGAAACTTTGAGCACTTAGCAACTTGCTCACCAGTCAGAAACTTTCCTTCTTTCTTCGCTTTTACTAGCGCTGTGTAATAGCCGTTTTTGATCGAAAGTCCAGCCGACATGAGAGCTTTTTGAACAATCCCACCGACCTTACCAGTCATAAACTTTCCTTTATTTTCTTCTTCCCAAGAAGGACAATCTCCAACGATCATAAATTTGACTTCTCTTGAGCCAATGCTCGGGGTGCAGTGAACCTTTTCACAAAGATCACAATCGCTACACTTTCCAACGTCGTCAATGATGGAAACAATGTTGTCTTTCATCACCTTATTGATGATGACTGTCTTCGGATTTCTGACAACTTGCAGAATCAAACCACCCATCAATTCCTTTTGATCTTTGATTCTTGAAGGGTCATCAACGGGCGGAATAGTTGAATCAATCTCGCAAAAACTTCCGACCTTCTCCAAATTACTGACTGCACGAGCATTAACGCCAGAGCCTTTCTTTGAAGCAAGCGTCTTAAACTCTTCGATAGAAGAGAAAGAGCCTCCGTTTCCTTCTCTTAGCTTAACGATCTTGTTGGCAATATTGCTTGAGATGTATTTGACCGAAGAGAACGGAGCCAAAATCCGATGTTCGTCCAATACTTCAAACTGAGCTGAAGAATGATTGATTTGTGGCGGGAGAACCGCAATCCCAGCTTCTTGAGCATCTTTTACAACAGGTTCAAACTTATCGTCTGAGATAATGGAAAGAGAAGCCGCAAAATACTCAGCGGGATAATGCGTTCTTAAGTAGCAAGACCAGTAAGAGATGATGGAATATTCGACGGAATGTGACTTGTTGAATCCGTAGCTTGCAAACTTTTCGATCTTCTCAAACAATTCCCGAGCTTGTTCTTTAGACATTGCAGAGACTTTAAAGGCACCATCAATGAATTTTTCTTTCATTGTCGCCATCTTCTCTAAGTCTTTCTTACCCATCGCTTTTCGGAGATTATCAGCTTCGCCCATTGAAAACCCTGCTAAATCCCGAGCAACCTGCATAACCTGCTCTTGATAGACCATAATTCCGCAAGTTTCTTTCAGAGCGCTCTCCATGTTCGGGTGATCATAGAAAACAGACTTGTAACCCTGCTTAATCTTCACAAAGTCGTCTAACAGACCTGAATCCATCGGGCCAGGACGATACAATGCGGTTGCAGTTGTAATGTCTTCAAAGGTTAATTGACCTCCGTAAGCCAACGATTTAAGCAACTGCTTCATGCCAGAAGATTCAAACTGAAAGACGCCCGTTGTCTCACCTCTGCCAAACGCTTGCAAAGTTTCTTTGTCGTCAAGAGAAATATCCAGCAAATTGAGTTTCTTGCCGTAGCGTTTCTCAATGTATCTCAGACAAATTTGAAGGGTATCAAGAGTTGAAAGACCGAGAATGTCCATCTTGATCAGTCCCATGTCTTCAACTATGCGCTTGTCCCAGTTGACAACAAAAGACCCTGCTCTTCTTTCAACTACTGCGCGCTTGACTAAAGGCTCACCCGCAACGATAGTGCCAGCGGCGTGCCTTCCTAAACTTCGCATTACACCTTCAAGTGCTAACGAATGACGCCATAATTTGGGATTCTCTTTTGCAAAGTAGCCAATTTCAGGTACGGCTTTAGCACTCTCTTCCAAGTTAGAAGAAAAGCCGTGCTCTTTCGGTACCATCTTTGAGACTTCAAGTTTGCTCATAGGCAAAGAGAAGATTCGCCCTGCGTCTCTAATCGCGCTTGCGGAACCCAAAGCTCCATAGTTAGAGATGCCAGAGACGCACTCTTTGCCGTATTTATTCTCTAAATATTCAATAACTTCTTGTCTGCGGGTTGACTGATAGTCCAAATCAGCATCAGGCAAGTCATGTCGTTCAGGGTTGATAAATCGCTCAAAGAACAAATTAAAGCGGATTGGGTCAACTTCGGTAATACCCATAAGGTAAGCAACTAGAGAACCGCCGACAGAACCACGTCCTGGCCCGACAATAATTCCATTATCTTTAGACCACTTCACTAAGTCTTGTACAAGCAAAAAGTACCCGCTAAATCCCATTTTTTGCAGAATCGACAACTCATATTTGAGTCTGTTCATGTATTCAGGCATTTGTTCTTTGCTCGGTAAATAACCCAATACAGGCTTTGCAAAGCGTTTTCTCCAGCCCTTTTTGCATTCTTCAACGACGGCCTTAAATTCGTCTTCTGCCATTTTCGGCAAACAGGGAGCTTTCTTTTTGAATTCGTATGAGCAATTATCAAAAAGATACTTCGGGGACTTCTCTAAGCATTGATAAATAAACTGCGCAAGTTCGCCTATACTACCGTGGCCCTTATTCCAATAGTTATCGCATAACTCGCCTAGAAGGTTATCTTTAATGTCGTTCCATGTTCGGTTAAGCGTCAATCCCTTGATTTTTTGAATCTTTAAAACTGCGCCCTTCTCTGCTGTAATCTGCATATTCTTTGCTACAGCTTGATAGACGTTCAAAGAATCAATATCTTCGTCTTTCTCATACAAAGCTGGAAGCGTGCAGATTGCTTGACAGTTTCCGTCATAAGCAAGCCAAGAAGATACCGCTCTCTCGAAACATCTTTCGTACAGGGGAGAATTGATCGGCACAATTTCAATCAGAACGTTTTCAATACCAAACTTTGCAATCAATGCCAAAAGATGATCTTTGTAGTTATCAACCGAGAAAAGATTGAAAAAGTCGCCAGTCGTGACAATTACATCTTCCAGTTCTAAGACTTCGCTCATTTGGGTTCGAGCGTTGTAGTAGAAGTGGGACTCTGAATTTGCAAGCGTTAATAGCTTATAAATGGACTGAATGCCCTTCTCACTCTTTGCAAATACTTTCAGAGTGAACATAGGATTGTCTTTCGGAGCAATCCCACTGCTTTTTGTAGGAGGCTTGTAAGTTGCGTCTTCATGAACATATAACGTAACGCCGAAAACCGTCTTAGCAATTCCCTTGAGTTTATTAGACAGAATCGGCATTGCTGAGATAGTCATATCATCGGTAACCGCAATAGCGTCAAAACCAGCTTCTTTTACACCAGTAACAATTTTGTCAACGGTTAGAAGCGACTTTCCGATTGAAAAGTCACTCTTTATGCCTAACCTGTAATTCATATCTGTATTCTCCTGTCACGATCTTCATTGCTTTCAATGCGCCTAACGCATTGCAGTATTTGGTCTTGAATGAAGAGTCGGTTAACTTTGAGTTGTATTGTTTGAGTTTCGTCTTCAGCATCTCGGGCGAATTGAAGCCGTGATGAATGAGAAGCGCCATTTGAAATAAGAAGCCGAGTTTCGGAACTTTCTTCAGATTGGCTGTATCTAAAAAATCATCGCCAGTACGAAGATTTGCAGTCAACAAAGTTGAGACCCAAGACTTTTGAGTTCTGTTTAGTCCAAGCAAATACTTTTTATCTTCAACAGAAAGCGAATCCGACACCTTACTGTCAAACGCCATCTTCACTTTCTTTATCGGCTGATATTCGTAGTTAATCGACAAATCATCGGCTTTGGGAAAGCCTTTCTTTAGTTCCAAATGCTTTTTTAGAATCGGTCTAATATCAATAGCTTTCTCGATCTTGCAAGCCGTTTTAATTACTTCGTCGGAACACTCGTTGAAACTTTCGCACTTCTGACAACATTCCGACTCAAAGTTAAATGCTGAAATCAGTCCGAAGCAGTTCCTCATTTCGCTTCCCCACTTCCAAAAATTCTCTGGGCGTACTGCAAGCAAACTTCTTCATCGACACTTGAGAGCTTGTTCGTAAAAGCAAGTTTCAGACCTTGCGTAAGGTCGCCAATTAAAATTCCGATACGACCAGCATTGATCAATGCACGAGGAGAAATTGTGTCATTCAACTTCCCTTCCCCGTATGCTTTTCTGACCGCTTGAGCAAAATCAACTAATTGCTTCGCTTCGGTTTCTCTAATACCCGTCTTCTTAGTAAGAATCTCTGTTTCTTTCTCTTTCGGTAAATAATCTTTGTGTACGACAATGCCGAAACGGTCGTAGTTTGCAGAGTTCTGAGTCAAAGTACCTGCGTAACTTCCAGTTTCATCACCTGTGCCGTTCGTGTTACCCGTAGCGAAGAACCTGAAGTTTTTATGAGGTTTGATAATTCGATATTCTTCGGGGGCGTCTTTGATAACCAGCGGTTTTCCTTCAAGCACAGACTGATAAACCGACAAAACGTGAGGCGGAGTGAAGTCATATTCGTCTGCACAATAGACCCAGCCGTACAGCATTGCTTCAGATAATGCGCCGAGCTGATAAACCGTCTCACCGTTCTTAACAATCCATTGACCGACAATATGAGCTTCTTCGGTATTTGCAGTGTGCTGAATACGCATGAAAGAACGGTTTGTACGAGCACAAATTTGCTCAATACCTTCTGTTTTCCCACAACCCTTATGACCCCAAACCAAACACGGTGTGTTTAGCTCTAAAGCCATAAGTTGAAACTTCAGCTCTTTAATGTCATAGATGTAGTTGTCAGAGATTTCAGGAACTAGGCTTTTAGATTTCGGATTGTCAGAGTCATTAAGAACAGAGATTGAGATTTCTTCTCCAAGTTTGTTTTTGCAAATCCCAGCGGGCAAATTAAAAACTTTGCTGATAGTTTCTTTATGACAATTGTCATCAGCTTTTGCTTCAGTTTTCTGAGCTTCGGCCCTTTGTGCTTCGACTTTCGCTTTTTCTTCAATTCGCTTCTGAAACTCTGCAACTTTAAGTTTTCCCCAAGCGCTCAAAATCGGAGAATCTGGATACAAACGCTGATAATCAGAAATAGTGACATCGGGGTGAAAATCTTTTAAATGAGCTGAGATGCTATGCACTTTGCTACCGCACATCGCGCAAGAGATGTACTCTTTTTTGAGGCTTTCGTCTGTCATGATTTTATTCTTAAGTAGTCAATTACTTATTATTTTAGCGAATTAAAAACTTCTTTAGTTGAGTTAAAGTTTCTTTGCCTAAGTCTTCGATTTCGTTAACGATTGAATAATGGGGGTAAAATTTAGAAACCGAATCTGAACAAATTCCGATTCCAAAAGTTTCAATGTGTGCTTTTTTTGCTTGCTCAATAGCGTAATGCAGATGCTTCTTTTCCCAAACCGAATAGTTTGTTTGAAAAGCGGGTTCGCCATCGGAAAAAACAAAGAGAATTTTTCTTTTCTGCGGTTGTGCTAACAGTCTTGATGACGCTATTAAAACACACTCTCCATCGACATTGTTATTCATAGAGCATTCGCTATCTGAAAAATAACAAAGCGTTTGAGCCGTTTCGATTGAAAATTTATCTCCGAATTTTTTGAAAATCGGCATAATCAACGGTTCAATTCGAGTGTATGAGGGCTGACCGTCAAACGCCTTTTCTTCTGTTTTTTTCAGTGTTTGAAAAAAGCTATCTCGCGGTTCGTTCCAATCAGTAGTAAACCCCAAAATTTCAAAGTTAATGCCGATCTTTGATAGAGCTTTAGCAAAGATATAAGCAGACATACACGCATACTTGACTGGAGCCCCCATCATAGAACCCGACAAGTCGATCAGCAAACTAACAGCGACATCCTTTGTTTTTCTTTCCATCTTCTTTCTGAAGACTCTTTCATCGCCCGTGATAAGTCTGCTTAAACCCGCTCCATACAAACATCCCTTTTTATGCCCATATTCCCACCCGCTTACAGACAAGGCGCTCATGTAACGTTCAAGCTGTTTTTGAATGACGGAAGAATATTGAGCCGTTTCTTCTAAAAATTCCTTATAAGTTCTAGGGTTTCTTTCTAAAAAACTTTGAATGGAATAACTTTTAACCGATTGCGGTTCAATGCGGTCATATCTTGTCGTTAGAGGTCTATAGACCTTTGGTGTCTTTCCACTTCCATTTTCTTTTCTAATTATTTTCTTGATCTCTGCACGAATAGAGTCTCCGAAGTCTTCCCCTGTAATGAGCTTTTCAATCTCTTTTGTCAGTTCGTCTTCTTCGGAAGAATCTTCTTCGTCTTTTTCTCCATCGCCGTCTTCACCTTCTTTGTCTTTTCTGTCTTTGTCTTTTCTGTCTTTGTTGGATTCTCCATCTTTGTCTTCAGAATCTTTCGATTTTTCGGAGTCGTCTTTCTTGTCGTCCTTTTCCGAAGGTTCTTCGGAGCTTTTTTCAGAATCTTTTTCCTCTTTCTCAGACTCTTCAGATTTTTTTTCTGTCTTAACTGACTTTCCCGAACCCTCTGACTTTTTACCTTTCTTAGAGCCTCCGCCAGATGATTCTTTCATTGAGGAAGACATCTTGTCTTCGTGCTTCTTCAGATACTCTTCGATGACATCGAGAATCTCTTCTGAACTTTGCGCCTTACTCATAAGCGTATAGAGATTGTCAATTCCCTTGTCGTATGCTTTACAAAGTTCTAAGTATTCTTGATGTTCGTTAAAGAACTCCGTCGCAAACTCCGAACCAACGAGCCAACGAGCATAGAAAACTATCATTCCGTCGATAATCTCTTCAGCTGAAGAATCTTCTTTTAATCCGCTCATATTCTTTTCGAGAATCATCTTCAAAACGTTCGAGAAATTCTCTTCAGAACCTTTATAACGTTTCTTCATCAGCTCTTCTATGCGAGCGTCTTCAGCAACGTTAAAAAGCATTAGAACCATTTGAGCGACCTTTTCGCCATACTTTTTTTCGATCTTCTCAATTCTCTTTCTAAAGATCGGGCCGTCGGTGTAAAGCACGTGCGCTGATTCATGGTCTAAAAAGCCTTTGATGTAAGTTCTCATTACATCATCGACGTTTTCAGACAGCATAGGCAGAGTGATGTTTGTCGGGTTTCCCGCTTCGTCATAGCCCGTTTGAGCTTGCGTACCCGCAAAAATAATCTCGACATCTTTCTCCGACAACATCTGGCCAACGACTTCAGTCGAGCGCATGAAATCGTAGTTACTGAGCAAACTGGGCATACGCCTCCTTAATATAAGTAAATGCTAACTGCATTAGTTTAAATCTTATTTAAGTAGGCGATTACTTATTATTATCCTTCTCTCCGACTAGCTTAATCTCAGTCACATCCCCCGCCTTTCCATGAATTATAAGAGAGGTTGCGCCAGTTGATGTCGTAATCAATTCAACCATCTGACCGTCGCTCAATTTTTCAGAAACGGTGTTGTCTTCCTTTTGATAAAGATCGTAAAGGTCTGATAAATCAATGTTTTTTACTTCGAAAGAGATGAGTTTAGTTCTGATGATCATGGTTTGACTCTTAAAAATTACCGAACAATTTTGGAAAAAGTATTACTTAATCATAACGCCATAATGAAATTGTAAACCAACTTTGGGCAGTTCAAAAGTTACTTTTAAGAGTAATTCTGACACAATATTACTAAGTAGTCGATTACATACTTTTAGCGATATTAAAAAATTTTCTTCATGTAATCAATTACTTAATTCGTTGTGCTAATATTGTTTTACGTTAATTGTTTCCACAGATACAAAATGAGAAAAATTAGTCTCGAAGTTCCTGACAATCCGAGCGACAAATGGTTAGAAAACGCCACCGTCGCTGAGTATTTGGCTTACTTGCTTTATAAGAACGGTCTTACCGCTTCTGACGCCAGCTTGAATTTGGGTTATAAGTCTCCGAACATTCTCACAACAATACTTTCGGGGCGCATGAAACTGCCAATCGAACGAATCTATGACTTCGCTCACGAATTACGCGCTGACCCATATCTGCTCAGAGATAAAGTCTTTAGAGAAAATTTTCCGCTCTATTTCAAAGAAGAACAACGCCACTTCCCTACCAAACGTGTCTATCCGCTTTCTAAGCAAATTATGGAATTGGCAACAGATGAAGGATTGCTTTACGGCGCGTTGAATGAAGAAGAAAAAAATATTCTCAAAGAAGCCTTTAAACAGATCAAAGGCCTGCGTAAAGAAAAGAAGTAAAACGACTCAAATTTTCTCAATCAATACCCTCGAATTGTTATACTTTTCGAGGGTATTTTTGTGTTCAACATTGCCACGAAATGCAACGAAAACTGCCACGAAATGTCGTGGCAATAAACCGTTAACATTGATGGCTAACTTTTATAGGCGTGTTAAGACAATTCCCACGAAGCCTCTGATGCACAAGGGTTCTGAAAATTAAAGAATGTTTTGTTATTTGAATTTTATTTATAAAAAAAGAGGTTGCGCTTTCAACTCAACCTCAAATCCCAAGGAGAAGTGACAACATTCAATTGCCACATCTGCATATTAGCATAATCCACTAGGTGAAAACCCTCTTATGTGAATACGCATCCTATTTTAGGTTTAATTTTCCAGTGCCTTTACAGCTCGAAGAACGCTGATGATGCGGGCGTATTCTTTCTTTAGCTCATCCGTATACTGGTTTCCTTCTTCCCATCGTCCATTTTTAAACTCGAACTCCTGAGCTTTTACGGGTGTATTCAGGCTGGTAAAACCCAGCGTGGCAGTAATTCCCTTCAAAGAATGAGCAGCCCTTCTGGCATCCTCTCTTCTATCTTCTTCTATTGCTTTAAAAAGCTCAGGGAATGTCGGTTCTTCTAAAAAACGGAAAAGGTACTTTTCATAGAGTCTTTCGTTCTCGGAGAAATAAACCAAGCCATCAGTTAAGTTGATGCCGCTCTTGGCTAAAAATTCCTTTTGTTTCCCGTTCATCTCAATCCTTAAGATCCTTAAAATTACCGAGCAAGAATAACAAACCGCACATCCGATTGAACAGAAGTGCGGTCTAATTCACATAATCAGAAAATTAGTATTCGAAGGTTCCTTTCTGCAGGAGCTCATTGTTCTTCATCATCAGCACGCCTTTACTGTAGACGTCCTGCAGTTCCCAGTTTTCATCGAAAAGGCACATATCAGCACTGTTTCCGACGGCAACTTCGCCCTTACCTTTCATTTCCAAGCCGCGAGCTACGTTGCGGGTCAGAAGAGGGAGAACTTTTTCAACAGCATGACCTCTTGCGATCAGCTTCTTGAGATCACGGAGGTTACAGGCAACGCCTCCGATACCGAGACCAACCATTTCGCCTTTTTCATTAAAGCGAGGTACAGAGCCATGGCCGTCAGAACTCATTGTCATAATAGACGGTTCAATTCCGGCATCCCATGCGGCTTCGACTGCATCTGCAGGGCTTTCAAAGCAGCAGGAGCCGCCGGTTGTAATGTCGATACGGCCGCCTCTCTTCGCAAACTCAAGTGCTTTGCCGAAGACATACTTATCGCGAGCACAGTGCGTCGGACGAATGTGACGAATCGGGAAACCGCGGTTAATGATTTCTTCGAACATCTCAAATGCGCCCGGAACATTGCCCAGATGGATATGAAGAACACCGATCTTTCCGGCAATCATGCCGCCTACGCGAATCTGTGTCAGGAGGTCGAGAACATTCTGTGTTGTCGGGAAAGAGGAGCGATGGTCGCCCAATGCGATCTTAACGCCTAATACCTCATGAACCATCAGCAGGTCGTTTTTAACCGATCCCGTCAGAGTTGTCGGAGGATAAGAATAATTGCTTGTATACATCCAAGCGGTCACGCCTTCATCCGTCAAGGCCTGGACTTTGGCCAAAAGATTCGGCAAAGAACGAGTAACGCTATCTGTTCCGGAAACACCGACCAAGCTTGTGGTGCCGCAGGAAATCAGTTCACTGAGAACGATTTCAGGCGTACGGCTGCGCGGACCGCCTTCCCCGCCGCCACCGGTAACGTGAATATGTTGGTCAATGAAGCCCGGTGTCAAGATTTTGCCGGAAGCCTCAACCGTTTCAAGTTCAGGCAAAACAACCGTCAGATCTTTACCGACTGCGGCAATCTTGTCGTTAACCACCAAAACGTCCTGAATACCCAAATTATCCGGGTTGTAGACATGAGCCCCTTTAATTAAATAAGCCATAGAAAGATCCTTTTATAAGAAGATTAAGCTGCTGGTTACGGAAACGATCACCGCTATGATCATGACCGGGATTGTGCGGCGGATCAGGGCAATCGGAGTTAATCCTGTAATACCGGAGACCGCAATGATGACGCCAGCGATCGGGCTCATCGTACGAGCAATACCGGCAGACAGCTGAACCGGAACGGCCAGAGCTAATGTCGGGATACCGACAGAAGAAGCTGCCTCAGGAAGAAGCGGAGAGAAAGCAAAGAAGGCGGCGTTGCCGGATCCCGTAACGATAGCGGCAACAATCATGATGACGAGCATCACGATCAACATGATGAACAAACCTGCGTTCTGGATAGAAGCCGCCGCCTGAATCATCGTGGAGATACCGCCGATCTTGTTCAAACCGAGAGCAAACATTTCTGCGCAAACGATCAAGCTGACGGTAGAGGTAAAGACCTTGCCCATACCCTCAAAAATTGCCTGAGAATCTTTGCAGCACTGTTTAAAATCGCGGCGAGTTGCAATATCGACCACTAAAGCAATAATTAAAGAAACGATGATCGCGGTAACGAGATTCAGCTTGATAGCCTTATAGACTAAAGGAGAAAAACCGATCAGAAGACCCAGCGGCAGCATCGGTAGAATGGCGTAATACGCGGGACCGGCACCTTCAAGAGCCTTGTCGACGTCTAAAGCGCTTTCCTTTGTATCTTCTTTATTGGCTAAGGCGCCTTCTTTCTTATCGAACCAACGCTGGACAAAGAAATGACCGATTGCAACGGAAGCAATCGTGCAGAGGGCGACAGGACCTTGGCCCTGAACGAAGTAAGTCACGACGTCCATGTTGCAAAGGTCGGCAGCACGCATCGCGTTGGAGCTGGACGGACCCAAGTCCAAACAGCAGGTTGTCGCAATAACTGCGGCAGCGGAGGTGCGGGAAACGCCTAATGCAACCAGCAGCGGATAAATAGAAGCCATCAGCAGAAGGCCGAGTCCGACAGCAGAGTTCACGAACAATGCGATGAACTGCCCTACGACATACGTCAGAGCTAGCAGGACATAAGGGGAGCGAATGGCTTTCAGAGGCTTAACGCACAGCTTAACTAAAGCTTTACTGGCACCGATGCGGTCCATATAAACAGCAAAACCGGCAATAGCCATAATGTTGAGACCTAAGCCAGGCAGACGACCCTTCAAGAGGTTTGTAAATGCCTGAGCAAAGTCAAACGCAAAGAAATTTGTGGAAGCTTTAGGAGCAACTGCCGGGACACCTTCTAGATATGCACAGAACAGCAACAGCAAGCCCAAAAGCAAGAGGATAATCGGAGGATAGTAGTTTTTAATAACGAAGTAGCTAACCAGCCCAATTGCAACCAGCGTGAGAAGTACACCAACCATTTTGCACCTATGGATTTGAGTTAATAATTATGCGGTCATGCTAGAACTTTAAAATTTTCTTGGGAATGGTGTAACCTTTTGTTAACTTGTTGTCCTTACGAAATTTTTAAGTGTAATTCCTAGGATATTTTCTGTGATTTGTTCACCACAACATTGAAGGAAACAGCGTTGATTACGAAATCATTTCTGAATTATTTCATCTTCCCTCATCGGCAAAGAAAGCATTGCCGCTAGATTCTCATTAGAAAATTCGATATGAATATAACTCATATTAGTTATATTTTATTCAAAACGGGGTGCTCCCCTAGGATGAATACTAGTATTTTCACTAAGAGAATGTATAATAGGAGCCGTTAGAGAAGTACTCCTGAAGTTAACAAAGCCGCTGGCAAAGATTGTTCGCCGGCGGATTTTTTATGCCGGATTTCTGAGCTTGCTAAATTTTCAACCTAAAGATTTCATCCACGCCGCGACGTCATCAAGTTCTCTATTACTGATTTCGTGTTTCATGTCATACGTGTTAGTCTGGATGGGGTTGCCTCGATTTGCTAAGAAAGAGGAGGCTCTTTCGGATGCTTCCTGGGAAATGAACTCATCTTTAAGAGATACAGCCTGAAAAACCGGAATAGTCTTAGAAGCATCCGTAAGTCGACTGACAAGTGGTTCATCTAAGGGAAGATAGGAAGACAAAGCAAAAACTCCGCCTATCGGAAAGGGCTCTAAAAGGGCTGCTGTTAATGCGATGACGCCTCCTTGGGAGAATCCTCCAAGAAAGATATCGTCCGGACTAATTCCTCGCGCCATCTCTCTTCTGATCATGGAGCCAATACGCTGGGACGATTCAAAAATACCGTCTACATCTACTTCTTTTCGAAAATCACAGTTTTTAACGTCGAACCAGGCGTGAACAGGTTCTCCATTAAATTGTTTGACCCTGATAACGGATGCTGTCGGAAGGAGGAAAGAATAGTCATTCCCCAGACTCCTTCGGAGATATTCGGCAACCGGCTTAATAACGGAACCGGTCCCCGTCAATCCATGGAGCAGTATTACCTTTCTTGCGGCCTCCGATGATCCAACCTCTATAAGTTCTCCATCCATCGTGTTGATTTTCAACTCCATTCCAAGTTTGGGTAATTGAGGAGAAGACGCTCTTAGGGACCGTCTTGGACTCATTGAGGATCTTCTCCATAGGAACTATTCTTTACCTTCGAGCTATCTGAATATTTCTCAATGTACCGCGGTAGGCAGAATAATTATTTTCTGTCGATCTAAAGGAAAACTCAATTTTCTCAAACTCCAAGTAGTCCTTTCAAGAATAGGCTATCCCCGACAGCTAGAATAGAAAAGTTGAAGTATGAATAATGAAAACCAAGGAGAAACTATGATCGTCCTGCTTCCGGATGGGAAACTCATCAACCTTAATCTTGTCTGCTTCACCGACACCCGTTCCTTCAAAGAACCCGTGCGTTTCTGCATGGTGAATGGAGAATCCGTTTTCTGCGAAATGACGGAAGATCAGTATCAGGCGTTGCTGCTCTCTTTAGTCCATAACGAGCCGCTCCACAAAGTTCTTCCCATTAAAGAAAAAGTCCAGAAGACCAAAATTGATTTCCGAGACTTCCCTTCTGTTTTGGAAGGTGAAAACTCTCCCGTCTGATTTTTCTGTTTCAAGGCAGCTTCAGCTGCCTTGACTTTTTTCAGGATTTTTCCTTAAAAATTCCGTTTTTTTCAATGAGGTACTTGTTTGTATCAAGGTCAGGCGCAACCGTTGAAATTCCCGTCTGTTGGATTCTTGCCTCATGGAAGTCCCGAGAAATAAGCGCTTTGTATCGGCCTTGTGCAAAAAAGTTCAACAAATCAAGCTGTCGTGGTTACAATTACGACTATTACGACGCTTCGTCGGTTAACTCAGAGGTCTCTATGAAATTACTTACCGTTGCCGCAATGGCATTTACGCTGTTGGCAGGATCTGTCAATGCTGCCGAACAACTGAATGCATATTCCATCATGCCTGAAAAATATGCTTCTAAGGTTTTCGCAGAATTCACAAAAGACACAGGCGTCAAAGTTAACTTCATGCGTTTCTCCTCCGGCGAAGCTTTGGCCCGTCTGAATGCTGAAAAGAAAAATCCTCAGGTTGACGTCATGCTCGGGGGCCCAGCTGACACTTACGCTGCCGGCGTTAAAGAAGGCATCTTCGAACAGTATCGCCCCAAAGACTCCGATGCCATCCCTGCAAGCCTGCGCGATCCTCAGAATCACTGGACCGGTATCGGTATCATTCCTCTGTGTTTCTTAACGAACACCAAGTTCTTAGAAAAGAACAAAATGCATGCACCGGAGTCCTGGAATGATCTCCTCGATCCGCGCTACAAAAACAACCTACAGATGGCCGACGCCCGTACTTCCGGTACGGCTACGGAACGTATCTACTCCCTCGTAAAAGTTATGGGCGAAGATCCCGCCTTTGCGTATCAGAAGAAGTTAAACGGCAATATCCAGATGTACACAAAGAGCGGTGCAGGTGGTGCAATGCCTATCGCTACCGGCCAGTGCGGCTCAGGTATCTTCTACATTGTTGACGCGCTTGACATTCAGCAGCAAGGCTACCCCGTCGTGATTACCTATCCGAAAGACGGTGTCTCGTACGGCATTGAGGCCACCGGCATCGTTAAAAATGCCAAGAATATGGATGCCGCTAAGAAATTCGTTGACTGGGCTGCCAGCAAGAAATTTGCTGACTTTATCGTTGCAAATAAGATTAACTACGTTCCGACACGCTCCGATGTTAAGACCAGCAATCCTCTGCTCGACCTCTCCAAAATCAACATGAAAGACGTTGACGTCGCTTGGAAAGGCGAAAAGCGCAAAGAGTATACAAATCGCTGGATCAACGAAGTCATTAAGTAATTCATTCACCGTTTTAACGTGATTTAAAAATTGTGGGGTTCTGCTTGATTAAGTCGAACCCCCGTTTCATTAGGAGTACTTAAATGACGAGCGGAAATAAGCAGCAGAGGGATCCGGTGACCTTGCTCACCATCTGCGTCCTTTGGCTCGCCATGGGCGTATTCGTCCTGTACCCGATCGTTCGCCTGCTGGCAATGACTTTCATTGTCGACGGTCATCTGACATTTGATAACCTCTTGCCGTTCCTCGCCAATTGGTATGACCGTCGCGCCATAGTCAACAGTATTATTTTGGCCTGCGCCGTAGGTTTTGCCGGCACGATCATCGGATTCATTTTTGCCTTTGCGGTAACGCGTCTGTCGCTTCCGAAATGGCTGACTTTCTTTATCAGCGCAGTCACGCTTCTGCCGCTGATTTCTCCCCCTTTCACATCAAGTATTGCATTAACGCTTTGCTTGGGACCCAACGGCATTATTTTGACTGCCTTAGGTCTGGAAAACTTTAATTTCTTCGGCTTCTGGGGAACGTTCATTTCTGAAACGCTGACCTACTTCCCCATTGCCTTTATGACGTTGTCTACGATTCTGATGAGAATCGATCCGAACTTGGAAGATGCGGCCTACTCCTTGGGTGCTTCCCCGTTCAACGTCTTCAAATCCGTCACCTTTCCTCTTTCAGTCCCGGGTTTGGCAAACGCCTTTCTCCTTGTGTTCTCCTGCTCCCTCGCAGACTTTGCAACTCCGCTGGTTTTGGGCGGCCACTCCTTCCCGGTTCTGCCGACGCAGGCTTATTTACAAATTACCGGCATGTACGACTTCAAGGGCGGCGCGGCTCTGTCCTTCCTGCTCTTAATCCCGGCACTTGCCGTTTATGCTCTGCAGAATTTCTGGGTCAGCCGTAAGAGTTTTGTCACCGTCAGCGGTAAAGCCGGAGGAAGGAGCTCGATTAAAGGTCCGGGACCGCTCATTTCTTCGATTGTGGTCGGTACCGTTGCTTTTATTACGGCATTTGTTCTTTATCTCTATGCCATCATTCTGGTGGGCTCAGTGGTGAAAGTTTGGGGTGTTGATAACTCCCTGACATTAGAAAACTATCATTACGTCTTTACGTTCGGCATGAAAGCCATCAAAGACACCTTGCTGATTGCTTGCATCGGCACACCGCTCGGCGGGCTCTTGGCCGTGCTCATCGGCTACGTCTGCAAATGGCTCAAGATCCGCGGTCACAAAACACTGGAAACCGTTTCTCTCTTGAACTACACGCTGCCGGGTACGGTTGTCGGTATCGCATACATTATTGCGTTTAACGATCAGCCGCTGGTTCTCACAGGCACGGTTTACATTCTTATTGCCGCCTATGTGTTCCGGTACTCTTCTGCCGGTATTCGAAACGTCATTGCAGCCTTAACTCAGATTGATCCGTCTATCGAAGAAGCCTCTACAAGTTTGGGTGCCTCTTCGGCCTACACCTTCCGTAAAATCACCGTTCCGCTTGTCTTGCCGGCGGTTTTAACGGGTATGCGCTACCTGTTCATCCACTCGATGACCGCGATTAGTGCCACGATCTTCTTGGTTTCTGTGAATTGGACCTTGATAACTACACGTATTTTGGAATGTATGACCGAGCTTCAGTTCGCTCAAGCTTGTGCATTCTCCATCGTCTTAATTTTGATTGTCTTCGCCGCCTCTGCCTTTATGGCTTTAATGGCAAAAGTTCTTTGTCCGGTAGGCGACGCTTCCGGAGGACTTCGCTAAATGTCCGTATCTCTTACGCTTAAAAACATTTCCCGCAGCTACATTAAGGACAACGAAAAATTTTTCGCCGTTCAAAACGTAAATCTTGAAGTTAAACCGGGCGAATTCCTCACGTTCTTAGGACCGTCCGGCTGCGGTAAAACTACCACTCTGCGCATGATCGCAGGTTTTGAAACTCCTACGGAGGGCCAAATCCTTTTGGGAGACAAAGACGTCACAAAAATCCCTGCCAATGAACGTGGCATGGGCTTCGTATTCCAGAACTACGCTTTGTTCCCGCACATGAAGATTTTCGATAACGTGGCCTATGGTCTGCGTATTCGCAAAGAATCTTCCGACCTCATTGCACAGAAAGTCAAAGAAGCGCTTGCTATGGTCGGATTGGAAAAAGCCGAGCATCGCTACCCTAACCAGCTTTCAGGCGGTGAGCAGCAGCGTGTCGCTTTAGCCAGAGTACTGGTTTTAAGACCGCAACTGATTCTTATGGATGAACCGCTCTCGAACCTTGACGCAAAACTGCGCCTGCACATGAGAACGGAAATCCGTAGAATCCAACAGGAACTCAAATTGACCTGCCTCTACGTGACTCACGATCAGAAAGAAGCTTTGACCATGTCCGATCGGATCATGGTGATGAACAAGGGCAAGATTGAACAAATCGGTACGCCTATGCATTTGTATGATGACCCGGCAACGCCTTTCGTTGCCGATTTCATCGGGCAGGCTAACCTTTTCTACGGCACGCTTGTTTCTGTTGAAGATAAGTACGGCCTTGTCGATGTTGCCGGCCGTAGGGTCAAAGCTCGAATGGGCGTCCTAAATCCTCCAAGAATTGGGGGAAAAGCGCTCCTGATCGTACGACCAGAAAACCTCAACATCGGCACCTCGGAAAACTGTCTGGCAGTCAAACTCATTAACCGCCTCTTTGAAGGAGACCGGATAGACTACCAATTCGAAGTAGTAAATGGTATCAATCCGAAACCTTACTCGATGTCAGTTCCTTTCCTCCCCGGCACTTCACTACTGCCGGAAGGCTCGACATTAGATGCTTCGTTTGTTCCGGATGCCGGTGTACTTCTAAACGGCGAATAACTTAAGCAACGATCACAGTTACGTCAAGCCGCCTCGTTTTTCCTGAGGCGGCTTGTTCTTATTCGGAGCTTCTGGAAGGAAAAATTATTAGTATCAACGAAGAGAACAGTTTCATAAATCTCTACAATAAAATCTCGCAATTGTGATGCACGCAACGGATTTTTTATGAAACGCCTAAGCTTATCTCTCGCTGTCGTTATTTTGGCCCTTTCTTCTGCTGTATCAGCCTCGGACTTCGAGGAAGACAAGCAATATATTTCCTGTCGTAAAGGAGCAGTCAATGATCGACAATTAACGGCTTGTCAAGAGCGGTTACTCGAGCGTCTTGATATGTCCATTGCAAAGGCACTTGATAGAAATATGACGCTGTTGGCAGAGTCGGAAAGAATTACCGCTCAGCGTTACCAATCACAATGGGAAAGTTGGCGTCAAAGTCACTGCGATTATTCACTCCGCAAACAAAATGATCAGCAGCATCTTAGCTTGGCCTGCTACCTCCAAGCTGCAAGAGACCGCCTAGACATGTTGGAAGGTGAGAAGCTTGAAACAAATTCAAACTTTAAAGTTTGCTTACGGCGTGCAGGGAAAATAGAAAGCCACGAAATTCTCTGTCATCAAGAAGAGTATCAAAGACTGGAGCAAATTTTGTTCGGAACCGTCCAAGCCGCAGAAAATTCTAGCCCACAACCAAAAGCAGTATTGGAAGATCAACTTTTGTGGGAAAAAGACCTCGCTAAAAAATGTAAGCGCCCACCATTTGCCTCTATCGAACAAGCTGCTAATAATTACCAGTGTTTATGCAATGAAATCTATAAGCGCATTCGTTCTTTAACAGGTACTACAGAACGCCCCGTGCGTTGACGTAAGAACAATTGACAATCTCCTTGTCATTTATGACAAGGAGATTGTCAAGAAATCGCCGAGGCGATTTGCGAGGACGTCTGTTTTTTCTCTTCTTTCGTCAGTCTCCGGAATCTTGTGAACGGATAAACTGATCGTTTTTGGTGAAATAAAGCTTTTGAGTCATCTGAATGCTGACCCAAGTCACGATCGCCGCTGTTGCAGCGATAGAAAAACAGATTAACAACTGATACCTGACAGCAGTTAAGGGGGATTCACCAGCTAAAATTTGGCCGCTCATCATCCCGGGGAGCGCCACGATGCCTAAAACCATCAACATATTGATCGCGGGAAGCATCGCGGCAGAAGCAGAAACCTGGACCGTTTTAAGCACGGCCTGCTGCTGCGTTGCCCCAAGCGCCAACAATGTCTCAATCTCCCCTGATCGCAATTCAAGCTCGCTTCTGAAACGTTCAACGCCCAAAGCAGCCGAATTCATAGCATTAGCAACAATCATCCCAGCTAACGGAACCAAGTAACGGCCTTCCCAAAGAGGCGTCGGACGAATTACAACAAATTCAAGGTAAGAAACCGTTAAACCTGCCCCCAAGAAAATCGCGGTAAACAGGATCCACCGATACTTTCTCCGACTTTTTTCATTCTGGAGACCGCCCAAGCGTTTTAAAGCGGACTCGGAAGCCGCCCCCACCATAAACAAGATAAGGGCAGCGAGCACCCAGGGGTCTGATTGTCGAAAAGCCCAAAGAAGGATGTATCCAACAGCGACCAACTGAATCGTACCCCTGACGACTCCGATAATTAACGACTTAGAGAGACCTAGTTTGTACTTCCAGGATAAAAACAGGGAGATCCCAACCGGTAATAAACCGATGCCCATTTGCAAGAGCGATATATCGTTTGATCCGCTAATTGCCATCTCTTCCTCCTCAAGCCTCTAGTCGTTTTCATCGACTTCATATGACCTATCTACGAAATCCATTCTACGAATCGACTTTCTTTAGGGCACGTATCTCAACTCAAAATCAGCACGTGTAAACACATGTGAACATGTTCACACTTGAGTTTTATTTTAAAAATATCTCGTCAAAAGCTTCTTCAACGGCTTCCTTGTCCACACGGTACGTTCCCTGAACCATTCCGTCTCGGCCTCCTCCACGCCCATTTAATTTGGCATTCAAGGATTTACTGAATTTCGGGAGTTCCGGATCTGATGACGCAATAACATAATTAAATCCGCCCTCTATCGGACTGAAAACTCCGATTGAACTTTCGGGAAATTTTTCTTTCAGCATGACGGCAAAACGCTTCAGTTCAAAAGGCGTTAAATCTTCTTCGAAAACCGTGACCACTCCGTTCTCAGATTTAAGACCGGCAGCCACAAACTGCAAATAGCGTTCAGTTCTCTGCGCTGCTTTTTGGTCTTTGACCTTCCCTTCTTCAATAAAGTTTTCTGCAGCCTTTGCAATTTCATTGGGTTTGGCAGAGAACAGAGCGGAAACCTTGGCAATTTCTTTTACTCTCCAATCGTAATCGCGTCTGGCGCGTTCGCCGGCAACGAAACGAACTCGTGTGCCGCCGCGGTGTTTAGAAGCATCCAAGATCTTGAACATTCCGATCTCACCAGAGCGTCGGACATGTGTTCCGCAGCAAGCACAGCGATCGTAGTCGGGAACCGTCACAATTCTCACGACGCCGTGAAGTTCTTTTTTACTGCGGTATTCCATTGCCTGGAGAACCTCTTCGCTTGGAAACTCAATCTTGAGATCAATATCCTGAGTGATCGCCTGGTTCACGAGTTTTTCCAGCTCAGGAATCGCTTCCATCGGAATTTCACCGCTGAAATCCACCGTGATGTCATTCGGATCCATGTGGAATCCAACGTTTTCAAATTTATATTTTTGATGAACGAGGCCGGAGAAAATATGCTCGCAAGTATGATTCTGCATATTGTCAAAACGGCGTTCCCAATCGATTTTCCCAGTCACTGTAGACCCAACTTCCAGAGGCTTGTCTATGTAGTGAACAATCTCTGGACCGACCCTTTTTACAAAAGTAACCTTAGCTTCTCCTAAGGTCCCCTCGTCAGAGGGCTGTCCGCCGCCCTCAGGATAAAAGGCGGTGTCGTCCAACACAACTTCAAATCCTTTCTTGCCCTCGCGACAGGAAGTAATAGTTGCTGAAAATTCTCTTGCGTACGGATCACGATAAAACAATTCCTGCATTGTTTCCATTGAATGTCTCCACTGCTTTTAGTTGGTTGCCGAAGATTATAGGCAGTCAAGAGAAAAGAAACTGTTTTGCTGAAAGCTTTCTCATCCTTGGATTTATTCTCACTTTCGGGATCGACCTGGGTTGTCTAGAACTTAAACCGCCGTCACCTTCCTATAATGATGAGCCAGGCAATGGTTTTATATTTTGAAAGATGAGTGCATCAAGAGACAAATTTCACTTTTGGGTCGGCATGAGCATTGTGATTGTGATCGCAATACTCATAGGTCTGCTTTGCACCGTCTTCACACCAAATTATTTCCGGCCTAAAACGATCGTTGAAACCTATTTCACAGAATCGGTAAACGGCCTTTCTCCTGGGGCACCGGTCAAATTCAAGGGTATCGATATCGGGAAAGTCACCGAAATTTCATTGTCGAGCAAGGTATACCCCGATGGCCACATCAGTTTGTTTTCACCTGATGCGTCTGTAGCAGTCGTACGAATGATTGTCTACATAGATGAAAATCAACTCAAAGAACAGCTGCCAGATCTCGTTCAGAAAGGATTGCGGTTCCAAACGGAGTTAGCCGGAGTCACCGGAACAATTTACCTTGCGGCTAATTTTTTAAACCCGGCACTTTATCCGCCCGAAATTAAAGATGTGCCTTGGAAACCGAAATATATCTATGTTCCGGCGACCATCAGCCTGACTAATGAGATTTTGGAAAATATCCAACATTTCCTGGCAACGCTGCAAAACATTAAGACCAAAATTGATGATGTAACTCCGGATGCAGTAAAAACTCAGTCCACAAAGGAACTCCTCACAACACTTAACAATACAGTCAGTATGCTGGATCCGGATAAACTGCACATGCTGCTCTCAAATGCAGAAAATTACGTCAACTCCAGCCATTCGCTCCTCTCAAAGGTAGATGTTAAACACATTAATTCAATGGTTTCGGAGCTGACGAAAACCACCGAGAAGCTCAATGCAACCTTGAATGAAACTAAGGGAGCAGGATTGGTTACACAGTTAAATAAAACCATCTCCAGTGCTGACCAGGCGATTGTCGACAATCGCTACAACATCAGAGAACTAATCCTAAATCTGAAAAATATCTCGGACAATCTCAAAATCTTTTCCGAGAATCTGGCCCAGGACCCGAATTTCTTAGCTCCGCGTGTCCACCAGACGTCACCTATCGGGTCTCCGAGTAATTAGGCGCACGCCGTCTGTTTCGTCTTCCTTCTCTGGAAAATTAATTTGACTGTTTGTTGATATCAGTCAAAGTACGCGCGTACCGGTCCGGAATATAGTCATTTCATAACAAATCCTCATCCAACGGAGAATGAAATGACTACACAAACGTCTCGTCGTAAATTTATTCAAGCTGGAATGCTCTCCTCCTTCGGCGCCTTAGCCGGAATGGCTTCTGAGGCTTCCGCGGCGGAGAAAACTGAAAATTCAGCTCAGAACGCATCCAACACTTTCGATGTCATTGTTTTAGGCTGCGGTATTGCCGGATTGGTCGCTGCCCTTCAGGCTAAAGCAGAAGGTGCTTCGGTTGCTCTTTTTGAAAAAATGGATCGTCCTGCTGGAAACGCAATCTGTGCATTAGGCGGTTTCTGCGCTTGGGGCTCCCGTCATCAAATCGCTCAGGGTGTCAAAGACAACGCAAAAGATTTCTACGATGCCATGATGGACATCTCTGCCGGCCGTGCGGATCCTGCTCTTACAAAAACCTATACCGATAACATTCCACACGACACCGACTGGCTGGAAAGCGAATTCAAGATTCCTTTCGGAAAGACACGTACCGCTGCCTATCCGCGTTTAGACCGAGTTTGCTCCATCGAAGGGCAGGGTCTCACAGGCGGTGCCAATGCTGTTTTCAAATTATTGGATGCAGCCAAAGCTAGAGGCGTCAAGTTCTTTTGGGAACATAAAGCTATTGAACTTCTGACCAACGATCTAGGTCATGTCATTGGTGTGAGAGTCCAAACTCCCGAAGGGAAGAAAGAGTTCTTCGCAAGAGGGGGCGTCTGCATTGCCACCGGCGGCTTCTCTGCTAATCCGGAAATGACTGACAAGTACATCGGCGGCTGGGCTTCCCGTTTAGCTTTACGAGGATCTCCTTACACTACCGGCGAAAATATTTCCCTGTGCATGCCGCTATTCGCTAAATTCGTCAACATGGATCAGTTCCACACAGGTCCGATTGTTTCCGCGACACACGTAAATCCCAATCAGGCACTCAACGCCTATCACGGAATAATTGTTGACGTACACGGTAAACGCTTTACCGACGAAAGTAATACCTACGTGATCAAGTCACTTGATTGCGCCAAAAAGACTTTGGAGAACAAGGCTTGGGTGATTGTAGACTCCAAGTGTCCGACTGTCCCTAAAGTTACGAAGACATTTCAACGCCTGAATACTCCTTATTGCCAAGCAGCCTCCATCGAAGAACTGGCAAAACAGATGAATATTCCTGCCAAAGTCCTTACCGAAGCCGTAGATTCATACAATAAACACTTAAAAGAAGGTACCTTGGCTCAAGTGAATCCTCCCTGCACCTATCAAAAGCCGTACTCGTTAGACAAGGGCCCCTTCTACGCTTTCCCGTTTGAAGGCGGCATGACAGCCACATTCGGTGGTCCGCTTATTAATACCAAAGCAGAAGTTCAAAACCTTGAAGGCCGTTCAATTAGAGGACTTTACGCAGCTGGAAACGCCGCGGGCGGCCTGTTCTTCAGAAACTATATCGGCGGCGCTCAGTTCGGAGGCGCAACAGTATTCGGCCGCATCGCCGGAAGAGAAATGGCTCATCGTGCACAAGAACTCGCAAACAAGTAAGGATCAAAAATGAAAGCACTAAATATAATTGTCTTATTGGCCGGCCTTTTTGCTGCAGTTAACTCCTATGCCGCCGGAACCGTGTTAATGGAAAAACACGGGGCTGCTTGGCCTCAGAGCCAGAACGGATACGCCACAAAGTATCAGTGCATGAAGTGCCACGGAGATTACAAAAACCTTGCTCAAAAGACAAAAGACTCCTCTCCCAACCCTCACTATTCTCACATGGGCGAAGTTAACTGCGTTGAATGCCACAAACCTAACCAGGCAAAGCCGGACTTAATGTGCAACTCCTGCCACAAATTTGAAATTAAAAAGATTACGAAGTAACTCTAAGCTCCGTGAGGATGAGCGCCAGCTCGCTGACCGTTTTAATTTGAAGTTTTTTAAACGCCGAAGCACGGTGACCTTCTACCGTCCTCTCACTAATGCTTAATCTTGCTGCCGTTTCTCGATTCAGTAAGCCTCGAGCGAGAAAACGGCAGATTTCTTTTTCTCTTGTAGTTAATAAAGCATATCTCGCTCTTAATTCGCCCTCAGAGGCAATACCAAGATTTCTAAGGTGTTGTTTTTCTATTGTTCTGGTGATTGCAGCAATGAATTTCTCCGGATCGATCGGTTTAGCGACAAAGTCAATCGCTCCGTTTTTCATGGCATTCACTGCCATTTCCATATCTCCGTGACCGGTCAGGAAGACAATCGGGAGAAGATTCCCTCTTTCATTCAGCAGCTTTTGCAACTCTAAACCCGACATTCGTTCCATTCTCACATCTAAGATGATGCAGCCTGGAACAGAGGGAGAATCGCCCGTAATAAAGGCCTCAGCACTTTCATATGTTTCTACCTCCCAACCTTCAGCCTCCAGGAGAAACTTCAAGGATTGTCTAAGATTCGCATCGTCATCAACGACTCTAATCAGTAACTTCTTCGGTTTCATTCTTCTTCCTATTTAGCTGTTTCCGATTTCCTAGATATGAGAGGCAGCGAGATCGTAACTCTCAACCCGCTTGGTTCATTTGGCGAAAAACTTACATTTCCTGTGTGGCTTTCAATAATGGTCCTTACGATCCCCAACCCTAAACCGAGCCCCTGCTGTTTTGAAGTCTTCAAGGGGCGGCCAATCTCCCTCATCTGCACTTCGGTTAGCTTCGGTCCGTTATCTTCGATGACTAAAATTGCTCTCTCTTCTTCTTTCGTAAGTCTTACAAAAATCGTCGGAGCTTGAACTTCTTTTGTCGCTTCGACGGCATTTCGTAGAAGATTCCTAACGACGAGATCAACTTCCACCGGATCTCCGTTGACTTTGCATGGGTTATCTTGCAATTCAAACTGTACTCGAGGGTAGGTTTGAGAAAACACCTTAATAACTTTCTGCACTATTACGTTAAGATCGAGAGGCACTCTGCGAGAGATGGGTGTTCTGGCGTAATCTCTGACTCTTTCAACAATTTGATTCATCCGTTGGATTTGTACGTTCATGTTGTCGAGAGTAGTTGCAAGCGTCTCCGAAGTCAAAGCGTCTCGCTCTTTAAGTCGAATCAATCCTCGCGAAAGAAGCTGTAGCGTTGTCAACGGCTGCCGCACTTCATGAGCAAAGGTAGAAGATAGCTGCCCGATGGCCCATACCTTTTGTAGGGTGTGCATTTTCTCAGACGTTTCCATTTTTTCTTGCTGTAATTTTCGTTGAGACACGAATGCTTTAGAAAGTTGTTTAGAACGTCTTTGAGACAATCGAGCCAGGTAAAACGCATAAAGAGCCAGAAGGATCACTCCGATAAAAGTTAATAGAAGAAATGGCCAGTATTTTTCAATAAAACCCTTTATCGTCCAATCGCGCAGGTATGCGTAAGGGCCCATTTTTAATTTCTTATAAAGGCCATCCACTGACTGGTAATTTGTGGCGATGCCCCAACGCAGATCATTTGACCCGACAGGAGGCATTTCAAGCAAGCCTTGCGAAACTTTTCTAATCAAATCGCTGGAAGCGTGAGGCGTTGAACTGACCGTCCATCCGGGATAAAGCGGGGTGGAGCGGCGACATTGTTCACCTGGTCCCGTCTGCTCGCCTATTACTTTTAACGACCCTTGGGGGATTTCTCCTGACGCTTCTAAAGTTTCAAGCATACACAGCCTCAGGAATCCCACATCTGCTTTCCCCGAAATAACGTCCTTGGCAACATCCTTCATGGTGTTGCCTTCCCCATGAAAGACCTGACGCTTAAAGAACTTTTCGGGTTCAGCTTCGAAGGAGGAAAACTCTGCCAAAGGAACTAAGTAACCTGTAAACGTAAACGGTGCATTCGCGCTCAGCGTTTTATTCTTTAAGTCTTCTAATGTCTTCAGTTCCTTTCGATTTGAACTAACAACGATAGACGCACCTTCGGTGTAATTCGGATTCGGGTAATATTTATTTTCAATGCTGAGCAACTCCTTATGTCCGGTTCTCAGTGCCGTTCTTCGATAAAAACCAGAGGAGCCAAAGACTAAATCTAACTTGTCTTCTTCAGCTTTTTCCGCAAGATCAGAAGGCGAATAGAGTTTGACATGAAGCTGCTTAGGTTTAACCAGTTCCCGAATTTTTTCAATAGACTTGGAATATAAGACTTCATTCTTGTTCGGCAATGCATAGTTCGAAATTCCAAGTTTTATGCTGTCAGACTCTTCAGCAAATGTTCTAGAGCCAAAGACAAATAAGGACACAAGGATAACAGCTAAACAAATGTTTTTTGAGGTAGAGCTTTGATTCATTTTTTCTCACCAAAAAAGAACATACCTCAAAGACAGAAACAAGATTAGGCGCGACGACTCGAACTCCTCCGCTCCTCCTTTTGTGACTCTTTACCTTATGTATGATTCTTTGAAATTTACGCCCTTGAATATTTCTTCCATTCTAATAAGCGGCTGTTCCTTCTTAATCGGTGTTTTCCTGCCTATCCTCTCCCCTGAAAAATAAGGGGAGCCGAAGCTCCCCACAATTGTTCTAAGCGATTAAACGGTTAGAAAGTATGAGTCATACCGACTGTGGCATTCCAACCGCGAAGGTCGTCAGTATTGTGCTTCAAAGCCTTGCCAGCTGTACCCCAAGCGGCCTGGGTGTACATTAAAGTACGTTTAGAGAAGTGGTAGAAATAGGCTGCGCCCATGGAGAAGGAGTTGAATTTGTTTTCCTTGTCGGGTTCGGAAGCATTCTTATTCTTACCGAAGGCAAACTGTGTCTGCAGCATGACTTCACCGCCTAAAGCATTAGTAGAGGCGGACAATGCAAAAGCGTGATAATCGTTGGCTTTGCCGTTGTTGTACTTGTTTTCTAAGGCTTTGCCTTCTGCAGTCTTCGTATCGAATTCCACACCCGGTAGAGGTGCATGCATCGCGTACTCATAAGCACCGTACAGAGTGAAGGCTCCGAAATCATAAGAAGCACCGAGGTTTAACAATTGAGTTGTCTTATTCTTGTCGGCCTTTCCTTTGTAGTCCAAAGCTTCATAGATCAAATCAGCCTTCAAGGGACCGTTACCGTAAGTCAGACCGGCACCGTAGTAGTGCTGGTTGTAAGACCACTTGTTTTCATCACTGTCACGTCCATTGGAATACATGAAAGAGCCCTGAAAACCGTTGTATTCAGGAGTGAGGTAAATGATGGAATTGTTGTATCTGTCTGTCAGATAGAAGGCGCTATACATGCTGCCGATTGTCTGGAAAGATGTAGTATAGGGAGCGCCGCCTAAAATGGAATATGTTCCGCAGTCAGAAGACAAGCCTCCGAAACGACCGAATGCAACTGTACCCCAAGTCCCAGAAAGACCCAAAGCTGCTTCACGGCTAAATGCCTTACCTTCCGAAGCTTCGTTGCCATTGCTTAATTTGAAACCTTGTTCCAGTTTGAAGAAAACGGAATTGCCGTTCCCAAGGTCTTCAGAACCTTTGATACCCCAGCGATTACCCATCCAGTTGCCGTTTGACATCTGAACTTTTGTGGAGTCACCGTGTAATTTGCTAACCGTAACGCCTGCGTCTAAAACCCCATACAAGGTTACGTTAGAGGCTGCTGTTGCATAAGAAGTTGCAGCAAGAAGAGCAGCTGCTAAAAGAGTTTTTTTCATTGCGAATCCTAGAGAAGTAAGTTAACAACGCTTTTATCTTATAAATAAATGTTTCAAAATTTAGCTTTGTCAATAGTTTTTTAAACCTTTCAATTAAAAACTTCCGATCCTTCCGTGTTTAAAACAGTAATTTCAGGGGGTAATATCCCAGTAAAATCTCTCTTTTAGAGAAGAAAAGTAAATTGTTCGACCCCGTTCAAATAATTAGAATTTTCAGGCTTTCATTATTTGCGAAATTTTTCTTCAGAAATGAGCTTCTAAAAGATTAAATTTCTCTATATGCTAGGGAAAACTCTGACATAACTTTCATCTGACAAAGGTTTTTGATGGGCCCAATTGTTCTATTCTGTTTCCGTTGATTCATTTTTTAACGATTACAGGAGTACCTCATGTCCCCAGAAACTTTAACTGCTTCGGCCGGCGTACAAGCCCAAGAAGCGGAAGAAGCCGAAAAAGTAGGTGTAGGCGCATATATCTCACTCTTCTTTGCCATGGGCTTCTTTTCCGGTGTCTTCTACAAAATGCCAGATGCATATCGCTGGCTCGGTGCTTTTGACTTCACTACGTTGATCGGCAAATTCGGGTCAGTTTCCGGAGCCGCCACTTTCGTCGGTAAAGGCGGTCTTAGTGCACGAGCCGGTTTCCTTTTTGCTCTATCTCTGGTTCCCGGCGTGATGTTGGCTTTGGGACTTTTGGAAGTTCTTTCCCACTACGGTGCTTTAAAAGCAGCCCAAAAGTTGATGACCCCGCTGCTTCGTCCGATCCTTGGTGTCCCGGGTATCACGGGTTTGGCTCTTATTACTGACCTCCAGAGTACCGACGCCGGTGCAGCTCTGACTAAGGGGTTGGTCGATTCCGGAAAGATTTCTAAAGAAAACTTGGTTGTGATTGCAGGCTGGCAGTACGCAGGTGCAGGTTTAATTAACAACTATTTCTCTATCGCATCTGCCCTCTTCATGGCATTCCTGGTTCCTGTTTGGATCCCGTTAGTCGTGATGTTCTGCCTCAAGTTTGTCGGCGGTGTTTTCGTCCGCTTCTGCCTCAAGACTTTCTATAAGAAGGATTTCCAAAATGCCTAATGCAACAGCCACACAAGTCAAAAAGAGCAATAATCCTTTTGATATCTTCATTACCGGCCTTAGAAAAGGTTTTAACGTCGCCATTAACAACTTAATGCCTAATGTGCTGATGGCTTTCGTTTTGGCTTATATCCTTGATCTTTTCGGCGTCATGGCTTTCTTAGGTAAAGTTTGCGGCCCGGTCATGAGCATCTTTGATCTTCCCGGTCAGGCCATTACCGTTTTGTGCGCCACTTGGCTCTCCTGCGGGGCCGGGGTCGGTGTTGCAGCCAGCCTGCTCGCCAGCGGCACCCTTAATGCACATGACATCACCATTCTTTCTCCGGCCCTCCTCCTGATGGCTTCCCAGATTCAGTACATGGGCCGACTTCTCGGTGTTGCCGACGTTCCTAAAAAATACTGGCCGCTGCTTATGTTCAACAGCATCCTGATGGCTTCCATCGGCATGCTCATCATGAGATTCATTGTCTAGTAAAACTCTTTATCCATAGGCGTCCGAATTAAGACGTATTAGACCCACCTTTCCCGCTCCGCAACATCAATCTGGAGCGGGATTTTTTTTACTTCAAGGTCCCGGGCCGGTGTCAAAAATCTCATCGGTTAACCGCAGCGCAAAGACAAATATTCTCCTCAGTTAAGGTACTTTTCTTTTAACTTAGAGCTTTCTGTCCTCACCTCAGAGAACAAAAAGATGTCAAATTTTCTTCTCTATGTTGCTTTTTTCTCACTAAAAAATTGATTGAAATTTAGTGCTTTTCAATCGTGAAGGCGGATTTTCATCTTATGAAATAGCGCTATTGCAATATGTAATTTATGATTTATTTTGTCAGTGTTAACACCTATTTTAGGAAATTATTTTCGTAAAACCGCTTTAGTTTGAATTTTTATGTCATTATTAACCCGTAAGAGATATTAAATTTTCAATCGGAGATGTCTCATGAACATTCTTATTAAAGAAACAGGTGAACTTCGCTCTCTCTCGTTCATTGATTGGCACGACGGTCAGGAATACACAGAACAACTGATCTCAGCCTCTGGAGAAGACCCAAACTTCCTGTTTGATCAGGATGGCGAAGTTTTTATGACGGATGCTCCTACCTTTAGTAAGTGGAACGCCTTCTTCAGAAGCCATTACGATATCGAATCTGTATGCGCAGCACTTGGCCTGCAGCCGATTTCCAAAGCTGAATACGATCCGTTCGTACACCTCTAATTTCTTCGTTTTCTGATCCAAAAGGTTGGGCTCCGGCCCAGCCTTTTTTTGTTCTCATTTCTGGTAACAAGCTACTTCTGAAAGTGCTTTTGGAAGCCAAGCTCATCCCTTCTGAATGTACAATCGAAGGCCGCACAAAATTTCTAGTTTTAAGAAAAACTCTTTTAAATCTTAAGGTTACATTAACAAATGGGCATTGAAATTGATCTCGAACGCGATTCATTATTAGGAGAAGTTTCGCGTAAACGCCTTCGTGAAAGTTACATGAAGGAAGAAGAGCAGAGCCCGCAGGAACGCTTTGCAACGGTAGCAGAAACATTCGCAAGTAACCCTGCTCATGCTCAGCGTATTTACGACTACGCCTCCAAGCATTGGCTTTCCTTCTCGACCCCTATCCTTTCTTTCGGCAGAAGTAAGAAAGGACTCCCTATCAGCTGCTTTGAAGTTTATATGCAGGATACAGCTGAAGGTCTTGTCAATACATTATCCGAAGTCAACTGGCTTTCCATGCTGGGCGGCGGAGTTGGCATCCATGTAGATATTAGAAGCGCAGACGATAAGTCCGTCGGCGTAATGCCTCACTTAAAAATCTATGATGCAGCTTGCCTTGCTTACCGTCAGGGCAGAACTCGCCGTGGATCTTATGCAGCTTTTCTTGATGTGGATCATCCCGACATCATTCAATTCCTGGAAATGCGTAAGCCGACGGGTGACCAGAACTTAAGAACTCTCAATCTGCACCACGGAGTAAACATCTCCGATAAATTCATGCGCTTAATCGAGAAGAGTATGGTTAATGCGGATGCCGATGATTCTTGGGAACTTCGTGATCCTCACTCTCACCGTGTGGTAGAAGTGGTATCCGCCAGAGATATTTGGCAGCGCATCCTTGAGCTCAGAATGCAAACCGGTGAGCCTTACATCGTCTTTATTGATGCAGCGAATCGCGCCCTTCCCTCTTGGCTCAGTGACAAGGGCTTAAAGATCCATGGCTCGAATCTTTGTACAGAAATCTTTTTGCCGACCAGCGAAAAAAGAACTGCCGTTTGCTGCCTTTCTTCCCTGAATCTGGAATATTTTGACCATTGGAATACCAATGAACAATTCATTCCGGACGTAATGGAATTTTTGGACAATGTCCTCCAATACTTCATTGATAATGCTCCGAACTCTGTCGAAAGAGCTCGTTATTCCGCTCTGCGTGAAAGATCTATCGGTATCGGAGCATTAGGATTCCATGCTTACTTGCAGTCCAAGCGAATTCCGATTGAATCCGTTTTAGCCAAGTCGATTAATTACCGCATGTTCTCTCATATCAAAGAGGAATGCGCTCGCGGCGATGAGATTCTTTGCGAAAAACGCGGTCCTTGCCCGGATGCAAAAGATGCCGGCATTCCAAGACGCTTCTCTCATTGGAACGCAGTTGCTCCGAATGCTTCTTCCAGTTTGATCATGGGCGCAACATCGCCATCGATCGAACCGATCCGTGCGAATATTTATCGTCAGGACACACTTTCCGGTGCTCATATTATTAAGAACAAGATGCTTATTCCTGTTCTTGAAGAGTACGGGTTAAACTCTGATGAAGTTTGGACAAGCATCACTGCGCATGACGGTTCCGTTCAGCATTTGGAAGCATTGCCTCAAGTAATTAGAGATGTATTCAAAACCGCTCAGGAAATCGACCAGCGCTGGCTTATTGATCTTGCTGCTGACCGTCAGGAATTTATTGATCAAGGTCAATCTCTGAATCTCTTCTTCCCGGCTGATGTTTCTATAGCCTATCTCCATGCCTGTCACTTCCTCGCATGGAAGGTTGGTTTGAAGAGTCTTTACTACTGTCGAAGCGACAAGCTCCGCAAAGCTGATAAGTTAGGCGAAAAAGTTGAAAGACATCGTCTTGAAGAATCCATCAACATGCGTGAAGTTCTCGAGAATTCCAGCTGCCTTGCCTGTGAGGGATAGTGATGAAATCCAGTTTGACGAAAAGCCGTAATTATTACAAGCCCTTCTCTTATCCATGGGCCTATGACGCATTCATGGCCAGTGAGCAAATGCACTGGCTTTGGACAGAGGTTCCGATGATCGAAGACATCAAGGACTGGAAAAATGTTTTGACTGACGGAGAGAGAGACTTTCTGACTAAGGTCTTCCGTTTTTTCACACAGGGCGACATTGACGTCAGCTCTGCTTACGTCAATACCTACCTGCCCTTTTTCCCGACCCCTGAAATTCGCATGATGCTCTCGAGCTTTGCCGCTCGAGAAGCGGTGCACATCGCAGCCTATTCTCATTTGATCGAGACGATCGGTATGCCGGAAACTGTTTACAACGAGTTCCTGCAATACGAAGCCATGGCGGAAAAGCACGATTTCTTCCACGGTCTCGCCGAAGACCAGCAGGAGAACATCGCTGTAAAAATGGCTGCTTTTTCTGCCTTCACGGAAGGTATGCAGCTGTTCTCAAGTTTTGTGATGCTTCTTAACTTCACAAGAAACGGCACCATGAAAGGCATGGGGCAGATCATCGCCTGGTCCATCAATGATGAAACTCTTCACACGGAAAGCATGATCCGTTTATTCCGTGAATACATTATTGAGAATCCGGAACTTTGGACCGACTCTCTGAAGAAGCGCATTTACGACATCGCCGAGAAAATGATCGAGTTGGAAGATGCATTCATCGACCTTGCTTTCGGCGTCAATGACATGAGCAAACAGAATCTGTCTCCTGCAGATGTGAAAGCTTACATTCGCTGGATCTGCGACCGCAGACTTGCCGCAATGGGCATGAAAGAGATTTTTAAAGTAAACGTCAATCCGCTTCCTTGGGTCGATTCCATGCTTGGTGTAACGCACACCAACTTCTTTGAAAACAGAGTTGTTGACTATGCCAAGGGAGCCTTAAGCGGTTCTTGGGGAGATGTTTGGGGACAAGCAGGAACCAAATAATACGTCCAGCAACTAACGCTTCAACTCAATAGGAGACCCGCGCGGTCTCCTTTCTTTTTATTTACGCCATCATTTGAGTTTCAACTTCTGCCTAAACAGGACTCAGTTTCCAGCTTACATATATGTGAACATGTTCACACTCAAAAAACAAGTTGAAAGCTACGAATATTGCATCAAAAGAAATCTAGGTAAGACAGAACAATAATAAATCGACTGTTGTATAAAACATACAACAATTAGAAACATTTGTAAGACGTACCCAACTTGCGCACTCTGAATTGTTTCGTTAAGATGCACGTCCTGTCGCTGGTGCACAACGCAGCAACGATAAACGGAAACGAAGTTTTACATTTGAAATTCTCCAGTCGCTTGACAGAAAATTTTAAACGAGTAAAATTTCAATTCTTCGCTCACGAAACTGAGCGGCGGCGAAAGCCGAAATGATCTTTAAAAATTTATCGA